>Ga0310121_10001613_pt1 | contig 22681 bp, 15 predicted proteins | sample CB27_Tmax_986_MG_FD_203504 | JGI IMG/M metagenome (GOLD analysis project Ga0310121, IMG submission 203504) | Marine microbial communities from Western Arctic Ocean, Canada - CB27_Tmax_986 | ecosystem: Environmental > Aquatic > Marine > Oceanic | place: Canada: Western Arctic Ocean | collected...
CGAGTTCCATGGCGTCGGTTTGCGGGTCTACCCTCGGGTTGATGGCGGCTGGCGTTCCGATCACGAATCCTGTGGCCGGCATTTCTACCGGTTTGGTCAAGAATGGCGACCAGTGGGTTTTGCTCACCGACATCCTCGGTGATGAAGATCACTTCGGCGATATGGACTTTAAAATCGCTGGAACGCAAAACGGGATCACCGGTATCCAACTTGATCTGAAGATCAACGGAATTAGCGAAGAGATTATCCGGGCGACCCTTGTTCAGTCGCGAGAGGCGCGGATGGAAATCCTGCGGAATATGTTATCGACCATCTCGCGTCCACGTGAGAAAACGGCCGAAAGTGCGCCACTGCTGAAACGCACGAAGATCGCTCCCGATAAAATCGGTATGCTGATCGGACCGGGTGGCAAAAACATCCGCAGCATTCAAGAGTCTGCCGGAGTGACTATCGATGTTGATGAGGACGGCACGGTGACCGTTGCAGGGATGGGACATGAAGGCGTGCAGCAGGCACTCAATCGCATCGAGGCGATGACAGGGAATGTCGAAGTTGGTCGTGTTTACGACGGGGTTGTCACCAGCGTCAAAGACTTTGGTGCTTTTGTGGAGATCCTGCCCGGACGAGACGGCCTCTGTCATATTAGTGAGTTGTCGGACGAATATGTCTCGAGTGTGGCCGATATTTGCCAGATTGGCGATCCAATGAAAGTTCGTGTGATTGCCGTCGACGAACAAGATCGCGTTAAATTGAGTCGACGCGCTGCCCTCGTGGAAGGTGGTGCCGATAGTGAGGAGCAAATGGCGAGTGTCGGGGCCGACTCCGGCAGTGCCCAAGGGTCACGTGGCGAGGGAAAAGGTAACAGTTCACGTGGCGGTGGCGGTGGCGGTCGTAAACGCGAGTCGCGCAGCTAATTGGGAATATTGCCAAGAAGGTGAAACGTCCGCCCGGTGATGTGCCGCCGTATGTCGCCGGGCGTTTTGATGCGCCGAACACCTGATTCGGATCTCCTCCCCACGAGTGTTGGTCTTGCCCGACCGCAAACAACCCTCCATCGACAAGTTCATGGCGACTTCCCATCTGCACAAACCGGATGACCAATCTGCCGAGGCCATCGAGCGGTTGATGGACCAGTACACACAAATTGCCCGCCTCGCTGGCGCCTTGGCACACGAGATCAAGAATCCCCTCTCGACGATTCGCCTTAACATGGAATTATTGCTTGAGGATCTCGACGATGCCGAAAGTCCGGGTCAGCGTCGGGCGGTCAAACAGGTCGAATTGGTGCAGCGCGAATGTCAAAGATTACAGGATTTGCTCGATGATTTTTTGAATTACGCCAAGGTCCGCCAACTCGATTTAACACCAACCGATCTCAACGCTCAAATTGACGAATTACTCGATTTTTTTGCGCCGGAGACCCGGTCAACAGAGATCGAGGTCCTACGGTATTTCGACCCGGAATTGCCACATGTGAATCTCGATCGCGAGGCCTTCCGAGGCGCCTTCTTGAATTTGCTGATCAATGCCAGGCAGGCGATGCCCCGCGGAGGCCAATTGACCGTCAGAACCCATGGGCAAGGAGACAACGTTGCCGTGCGGGTGATCGATACCGGCGATGGGGTGGACGAAAAAACCGCTTCCCAAATGTTCGAGGCGTTTTTTTCCACCAAACCGAGTGGTTCCGGCCTGGGGCTGCCGACCACCAGCAAAATCATCGAAGCCCATGGCGGGCGGATCAGCGTCCAAAGTGAAGTGGGGCATGGAACGCAATTCACCATCGAATTGCCGGTGTCGCCCCGTTTGCCCGAAAACCCTGCCCGTTCCCCCTAGGATTCGCACAACCAGCCCACGTTGCTCTTTTTCCATTGGCTTGGAAACCATCGGTCGGACATTCTTTTCGTTTCCCTTCCAACACGCCCCTTTGCACTCATAAGAGTCGCTCGTATCATTCTCCTTATGATCGCTGCCAAGACCACCGCTAGTACCGGCCCACCGATCAAAGTCCTGGTGATCGACAACGACGCGGCCCATGCCGAAACCATTGCCGACAGCCTCCAGCGAATTGGCTACGATTGCACCGTGGCCACCAGTGGGTTGGAAGGAGTTCGATTGTTGGAGAACGGCACGTATGATCTCGTTGTCACCGACCTCAAAATGCCCGGGGTGGGTGGCTTGGAAATCCTTTCCAAAAGTCGTGAAGTTCTGCCGGATGCCGAGGTGATCCTGGTGACGGGACACGGTACGATTCAATCGGCAGTCGAGGCGATGCGGCATGGGGCTTTCAACTACCTGCTCAAGCCGTTGGATCTGAAACAACTGCGGGCAGTGGTCGACAATGCCGCCACCAGCCATTATCTCAGGCGGGCCAATGCCGAACTGCATCGTCGCCTCGATGAAAAATTTGGCTTCGATGGCGTTATTGGCAACAGTTCCCAGATGCTCGATGTCATTGTCCGCCTGCAACGCATTGCACCGACGGATGTAACCGTACTTATTGAAGGTGATACTGGGACGGGTAAGGAACTGGTTGCCAAAGCAATCCACCAGAACAGCCCGCGAAAAAAACGTCCCTTCGTGCCCTTGAATTGTGCCGCATTGAGCGAGAACATTCTCGAAAGCGAACTCTTTGGACATATTAAAGGGGCGTTTACCGACGCTTCGACCGACCGGGTTGGGAAGTTCGAGTATGCCGATGGAGGAACTCTCTTTCTGGATGAAGTTGGCGACATGCCGTTGCCAACCCAGATCAAATTGTTGCGCGTGCTGGAAAGTGGTGAAATTACGCGTGTGGGGTCGAATGAGCCGGTCCAGGTCGACGTGCGAATCCTCTCGGCTACCAATCGTGACTTGGACAAGTTTGTCGCCCAGGGGAGTTTTCGGGAAGATTTGTACCATCGACTGAAAGTGGTGACGATCACCCTCCCGCGACTGATCGATCGGCGCGAGGATGTGCCGCTGTTAATCGACTATTTTGTGAAAGAACATTTGTCCAGGCACGGCAAGAAGATCAACGGGATTTCCACGGCTGCGCGCCGCCGACTGTTGGCTTTCGACTGGCCCGGAAATGTTCGTCAGCTCCGCAACGTTATTGAGAGTATGGTCGTTGTCGATTACGACGAAGTGTTGGATCTCGATGATTTGCCGGCTGAACTGGCCCCCGACGATGCCATAGTCGAGCGAAATCAAATGGGGGGACTGCATGAACTCGTTGGCAAGTCGATGGACGAAATCGAAGAGTTGTTCATTGCCGAAACACTCAAGGTGACGGTTGGCAATCGTGAAGAGGCTGCCAAGATGCTGGGGATTGGGGAACGCACACTTTATCGCAAAATCAAGCAGTACGAATTGTAAATACCACAAACACCGCGGCGTCATGGAGGCCGACAACACTTACCCGCAGTGGGACGTACCAACCTGCTGTCGGGTGGTGGCCTGCCGCCCAACGACTTGCCTTTAGTCACCATGCCACACATTTGCCAATTGTCACCGGCGGTCGTTAACAAAATTGCCGCTGGTGAAGTGGTCGAACGACCAGCCAGCGTGCTCAAGGAACTACTGGAGAACTCCGTCGACGCCGGAGCTGGCCGGATTGACGCCTCCCTGGAAAAGGGAGGGAGCGAAGTCATTCGTGTCAGAGATGATGGATGTGGTATCGACGCCGATCAACTCACACTCGCCGTAGCTAGCCACGCAACCAGCAAAATCAAATCGGCAGAGGACTTGTTTTCGGTCGGCACGCTTGGCTTTCGTGGCGAAGCCCTCGCGTCCATTGCCGCGGTTAGCCGTCTTACGATTCGGAGTTGTACCCGCAACGCCAGTACAGGAACGGAATTGGAGGTCGTGGGTGGGGAACTTCAACCCGTGGTTCCCGTCGGGTGCCCGCACGGTACGACGATCGAAGTTCGCAACTTGTTTTACAATACGCCTGTCCGTCAAAAGTTCTTGCGATCGACACAAACCGAAGTGGGCCACGCCACCGAGGCCTTTACGCGGATTGCATTGGCCTGTCCACAAGTCCATCTGACGTTGACCAACAACGGGCGGCTCGTGCATGACTTGCCTGCCGACGATTTTCGTGGACGAATTACGAAGTTTTTTGGAGAAGAAATCGCTCGAGGACTTATCGAGGTCGAGAGTGAAAATGAGGGTGTCCGTCTAGACGGCTATGTGGTCAATCCGCAGCAGAGTCGGGCCAATAACCGCACTCAATACCTGTTTTTGAATGGTCGCGCCATTCGAGACCGGGCACTGCAACACGCGCTCATCGAAGCTTATCGTGGCTTGCTGCTGAATGGTCGCTATTCAATTTGCTTCTTGCGACTTGAAATGCCTCCCGAAGTGGTCGACGTCAACGTGCATCCCACAAAGCAAGAAGTTCGTTTTCAGGATGCAGGTCGGCTTTACAGCCAGTTGCTTGGGACTCTCCGCTCCAAATTTTTGACCACCAATTTGACGGCTCGGGCCGAAATCGAAGAGGCCCCATCGACAGCCGCCTGCGAGGAGACAAGCGGTACAAGCCAGCTCGTGGCTTGGGCCCGCAACGAGCTGGGACGACAGACGGAATCAAAGTTCACCAGCCCAGTGGCAGAACGGCAGAACGACTTCCAACCTGCCGGAACGCCCCTCGCGCTGCATCGGCTCGATGGCCCGCAATCCCTCGTTGGTGGCGTGGCTGGTTCGCCAGGGGTTGATCCGGTAGCGGACAATCCTGATTCGGGGGTATCACGGCCCGTTGGGAAGCCGTCTGCACTGCAGATTCACAATCGCTACCTGGTGGTGGAGACCGACGCTGGCATGGAGATTATCGACCAGCATGCCTTACACGAACGGATCCTGTACGAGCGGATTCGCAAAAAAGTGGAGAACGCACCGCTGGAATCGCAAAAACTACTCGTTCCCGAGCCGGTCGATTTGACGGCCAGCGAAGCGGCTCGCATTCTGGAGCATCGCGACCTGCTGCAAAGGCTTGGTCTGGACGTTCAGCCATTTGGCGGCGAGACGGTCCTGGTGGCCAGTTATCCGGCCATGTTGGCCAAGATCAGCCCAAGCGAGGTGCTCCGCGAGTTGGTGGAGTGTCTGGAAGTGGCTGGGAGTCACCCCGAGCCAACCACCCTCCTGGATGATTTGCTGCACAGCATCGCCTGCAAGGCCGCGGTGAAGTTCGGTGATCCGCTGGTTTCGGCTGAGATCGACACCTTGCTGGCCGATCGCCATCTCATCCGTGAGAGTCACCATTGCCCGCACGGGCGTCCTACGACGCTGATGTTCACGCGGCAACAACTCGATCGACAATTCAAACGGATTTGATCTGCATTGCGATTTACCGCAAAATGGAAGCGGCTGGTATCACGATCGGGTGATACCAGAGCCAGCCCCTTCCCCTTGAAAAGTGGTCAACCTGCCCATGATCTGCGTCAGCATCGGCCGTAGTCGGCATAAGCATATGATGATTGAGCACAGGCATCTGGTTGACCAGGGAGCAGAGCTCGTCGAATTGCGTCTCGATTACGTGACAGCGCGAGTCAACATTCAGCGCCTGCTGAAGGATCGCCCGTCGGCAGTCATCGTGACGGTTCGCCGCCAACAGGATGGCGGGAAGTATACCGGTACGGAAGAGCAGCGGCTCGTGATGCTTCGTGAAGCGATCGCGATGGGGGTCGAGTATATCGACTTGGAGGAAGACGTCGCCGCAGAGATTCCGCGGTTTGGCCCCACGAAACGGATTATTAGTTATCACAACTTCCGCAAAACACCCGAAAAACTTCGCGATCTACATACCCGGCTTGCTTCGAAAGATGCGGATGTCGTGAAAATTGCCACAATGGCCCACAATCCACATGACAATCTCCAGATGTTGGAGATGATCCAGCAAAGTGAGATTCCGACCGTCGGCATGTGCATGGGGGATATTGGCACGCCGTCGCGCATTCTGGGGCCGAAGTTTCGAGCCCCATTCGTTTATGCTACCTTTCACCATGAACGGGCGTTGGCCCCAGGGCAACTTAGTTACGACCAAATGGTGCAGATCTATCGTCACAACGAAATCAATGAAGATACGAAAGTCTACGGCGTGATTGCCGATCCGGTGGCTCACAGTTTAAGTCCCCAAATCCACAACGCCGCTTTTACGGCGGCAGGAATCAACGCGATTTATGTTCCCTTTCGCGTTCCAATCGATGCGCTCGATCAATTCGTGGAGGATGTCGGGCGGTTGGAAGTGCGGGGACTCAGCGTCACGATTCCTCACAAGGAATCCATTGCCAGGCAACTTACGAAAGTCGATCCGGCAGTGAAAGGAATTGGGGCCGTCAATACGGTATTGTTCAAAGACAATGAAGTGTTGGGTTACAACACTGATTACAAGGCAGCGATGGACAGCATCGAAAATGCTTTGGGAGAGGTGGGTCGCCGACCCAGCCCGTTGAAGGGTAAACGAGTACTCGTGATGGGGGCAGGCGGGGTTGCCCGCGCCATTATGTACGGTCTCAAGCATCGTGAGGCCAAAGTTTGTGTTGCCAGTCGAACACGTGCCCGAGCCGATGCGTTGGTGGCGACGTTCGGGGGAACTTCGCTTGACTGGAGTGTGCGGCATCAACAGGATGTCGAGATCATCATCAACTGTACGCCCACGGGTATGCACCCCAATGTTGACGAATCACCCTACAATAAATTACACCTCAGGCCAGGGTTAGTTGTCTTCGACACGGTCTACAATCCCGAATCAACGTTGTTACTCAAGGAAGCGCGGGCTCGTGGTTGCGAGATTATCACCGGGGTGGAAATGTTCGTCCGCCAGGCAGCTTTGCAGTACTTTTTGTTTACGGGCAAGGAAGCTCCCACCCAATTGATGCGCGACACGCTCAAACGGGTTATCGGGCCAGTGAAGTTCTGAGAGGATCTCCCCACGCATGTCAGTGCCCACGCGGATCTTCCTGATTGGCTATCGTGGTAGCGGAAAGACGACCGTTGCCCGGTTGCTGGCCCCGCAACTTCAATTCGACTGGGTCGATTCGGATAGGGAGGTCGAATTGCGAGCCGGTACCTCAATTGCTGCTATCTTTGCCGAGCAAGGCGAAGCAGCCTTCAGAGAACTTGAGACCGAAGTGCTGGTTGAACTGTGTCAACGCGAGAGGACTGTGGTAGCGCTGGGCGGCGGCTGTATTGTTCGTGCCCAAAATCGTGATTTGATTGCCGCTGCTGGACCTGCCGTCTGGCTTACCGCCCCGGTGCACGTTCTTGGAGATCGATTGCAGGAGGATCCCCTCACCGCCTCAATTCGACCTGACCTCACACCAACGGGTGGGCAGGGCGAGATCGAGGTGATCCTCAAAGAGCGCATTGGGCTCTATCGTCAATCCGCCACGTGGGAGGTTGACACCGAAGACAAAAATCCCGCGGAAGTCGTTGCTGCCATCCGTTCGCAATTGGATTCGGAGCGTTAGCCACGAGCATTGCCCGCGTAACCCCAGACGTTTGATACCTCGCTGGAAACACCACACCATGGATTGGTTGCTCGGCATCAAAATGGAGCTTCGCCTTGGGGTAATCTTTGGTTTAGGGATCTGCTGCGGCGCTGCTGCAAATCTTGCCATCAACCGCTGGGCCTGGCGATCACACACGGTCAGCCCCTGGTCGGCAGGCCCGGCGGAAACTGCTGCCCGTACCTGGTTCGATTGTCTCCCGGTACTCGGCTGGCTGAGACTCCGACGCGAAGCGGGTTTTCATGGAGTCGGATTCTGGATCCGGCCAATGTGCATCGAGCTCTTCTTTGCAGCAGCACTGGCGGGGCTGTACTGGTGGGAGGTTGATCAACTCGGTCTGATCGCGGGGCAAGTTTCTTTGAAACCAACTCCCGGCCTGCTGGTACCCGGTTGGGTACCCCACGCGACCTTCCTCAGCCATACGCTCCTCTTGTGGCTGATGGTCGTGGCCAGCTTTATCGATATTGATGAGAAGATCATTCCCGATGAAGTTACCGTGTTGGGTACCCTGGTCGGGGTTAGTCTGGTGACGCTGGTCCCAATGTCGCTGTTGCCGAACGTATCGGGGCCACTGGCGGATCCCCCCCAAGTTGGCGTTTTGCTCAATGCGGTTCCTAATCCGCTGGGTCCTCTGGCCGGTCGTATGTTTGTCGAGCCGACTACCGCGGTCGCACCACACTCCTGGCCACCCATTCTGGCAGCCCGACCTAACGGGTGGTCCTTGGCCGTTGGTTTGGCAACGTACTGGCTCTGGTGCTTTGCGCTGGTACCCCGGATCTGGCGTGGCCGACGTGGAGCCATGGTTGCTCTGGGGCTGATCACCGCTCGGGTTACACGCGAGCTGGCTCGGCCCCCGCTTTTGGTCATTGCTGTTGGTGGCAGTATCCCGATTCTCTGCGTGTGGCTGGTTGGTGGAGGACCATGGATCGGTATGCTCACGGCGCTGATTGGCTTGGCAGGAAGTGGTGGGGTCGTGTGGGCAGTGCGGATCGTGAGTTCGGGGGCCCTTGGTCGTGAGGCGATGGGGTTTGGCGACGTCACCCTGATGATGATGATCGGGACCATACTTGGCTGGCAGGCGTGTCTGATCGTATTTTTTCTGGCACCGCTGGCAGGTATTTTGGTGGGACTTCTACAACTCGCTCTGCGGAAAGACGACGTGATTCCCTATGGGCCATTTCTGTGCCTGGCGGCACTTGCCGTCATAGTCCTGTGGGTCCCAATTTGGTCCTGGGCCGAGCCTATCTTTGCAATGGGGTGGGTCGTACCTATTGCACTGGGTGTTTGCTTGCTGCTCCTGGCACTGCTGTTGGGTATCTGGGCCCGCATCAAGAAGCTACTTTTTATTCAGGAGTGAGCCCGCGTACGAACAGGGTCTGCTTGCTTTTCATCGCGGTGCCGCCTTCGAAAGCGGAAGAATGCTAGCAGCACTTTGAAAACGAACCGCACTTGCCAGCACCAAGGTGCCTTGCTACGCTCCGGCCGCTTCTGTCGAACAATCCCTGGTTTCAGACCCTGGTCCCTGGGTAGAAGTCTGTTACCGGCGAACAAAAAAACATTACCCCACATAGACTTCAAACGGTAGGGAACGTCGTCGTGCGATCGTCCCGGGCCAATCGACTCGCGTTATTCGTCTCGCTTTTGGGTGTGATCGGCTGCGGGAGACTCGTGTTTACCCCGACCCCAACGACGCAGCCGGTGGTGACATTAACTCCCGAACAGCAGCAGATGTTGGCATTGCAGCAGCAGCAGTTTCAAGAGCGTGTTGTGCAACTCGATCGCAGTAACCAGGAGCTGGAGTCGTTGCTGGCGCAGTCCCGCCAGCAAACACAAATCTTCGAGGACCAGCTTGCCGCCACCCAGGATCAGCTTCGCGGTACGGCCAACCAGCTCGCGACTGTACAAGGTGACAATCAACAGCTCCGCAACAAAACATCAGCCCTGGCGGCCTCAATTCAGCGGCAGGCAGGTGCCGAAATTCGAGCCAACAATAGTCTTTTGCGGACGTTAACCATCACCGATCTTCCTGGCGTTCAGGTCCGACAGGATGGCGACGTGATTCGTATCGAGCTACCCGACGAACAACTCTTCTATACGGCCACACCGCAGCTCAAGCCGGCCTCGGTCAGCTTGCTCAAAAGTGTGGGAGCCGATTTGCTGCGGAGCTACCCGCAGCAACTCATCGGCATCGAGGGACACACCGATAACAGTCCACGGACCTCACCGCAATACCCCACCGGGCATCATCTTTCGATTGCTCAAGCGATGGCTGTCTATGATACCTTGACACGCACGTTGGGAACGCCACCCGGTCAACTTTTTGTGATTGGACACGGATCTAATCATCCAATCATGACCAACGCGACGGCGGCTGGGAGAGCACGTAACAATCGCATCGAGCTGGTCATCTATCCCGAAATAACGCGACGTTGATGGCCCGGCCCGTTTTCGGGTGTTTGACCGGCACGATCGGGTGGTCGGGTAGCTCGATGATTACAGCCGGTGTCGTCGTCTGGTTTGAGGGTACAATACTTTCGGTGATGCTTTCTGGCCGGGCATCGCTAAGATGGTTCGCACCGTTGTTTCCCGGCCTCTCGACCCACTTCCGAAACCGTGACCAACTGCCATGATTGCCATCATTGATTATGAAATGGGAAACCTTCGCAGTGTGCAAAAAGGTTTCGAGAAAGGCGGATATCAGGCGATCATCGCGAGCGATCCAGCCGTGGTTGATCGTGCCAGCCACATCGTGTTGCCGGGTGTAGGGGCCTTCGCCGATGCGGTTGCGGCACTCCGCCGGCGAAACCTGGTCGAACCGGTTCGGGCCGCGGTCGCTGCGGGGAAGCCTTTTTTGGGTATTTGCCTGGGCCTGCAACTGCTGTTCGAAAAAAGCTACGAAGATGGTGAGTTCGAAGGTCTGGGCATCATTCCGGGCAAAGTTGTGCGATTCAAGGTGCCAAAAGATTACAAAGTTCCCCATATGGGCTGGAATCAGGTTGTATTTCGCCGTCATCCGCCAATTTTTTCCGGTTTAGACGATGGAACCTATTTCTACTTCGTCCACTCCTACTACGTCGTACCGAGTGACAAGTCGGTGATCGCCACCGAGACCCACTATGCTGAACCTTTCTGCTCTTCAATCTGGAAAGACAACCTCTTTGCCACTCAGTTTCATCCTGAAAAGAGCCAGGCTGATGGCCTGCGGGTGCTGGCGAACTTTGCGGAACTGTAACCACACCAGAGGGCCGGTGCCGTGCCTGGAAAACCTATCCGGTCCGGTTCTGTTTACCATCGACACGGTCGGTGGCACCGCCGGGCACCCTCCGGCGGGGTCTTAAGTTGTTGGGCTGTTGTGGGCCGTCAAGGCGCGGTTGGGGTTTCTACCCCTACCAATCACGGTCCAACCCGTAAGTCCTGGTCTTAGTGCAGCACCCGTGGAAAAAGTGGTCTTTCACGACGGCGTCAGCAGAACAGTTCCTGGTGACTGGCTTGGCCGCCTGAAAATGGGTTCACCCAGCAGGGCTAAAAGCTGGCAAGCCGTTTTGTGTCAATCGAGTACTGATGTGCCAATCGGCCACGGCTGGATCATTTTCGGGCTTCGATATCGCCGGACTTTAACGCCCTATTCTCCTTGCCTGTAACAAGTTACACACTGTGGAAACGACTTTGGCCACTTGCGATTTGGGGCCAGTTGTGGGATAGTTCTGGGTTCTGCTTCTTATCCCAACTCTAATCGTCGAACAAAATGGCTTTGTGATGGAAGTTTGGCCTGCGATCGATCTCCGTGGTGGCATGTGTGTTCGGCTTGAGCAGGGTGACTATGCGCGCGAAACAGTGTACGGTCAGGATCCCCGAGAAATTGCCCGGCAGTTTGTGGAGCAGGGGGCTCGATATCTACACCTGGTGGATCTTGAAGGGGCCCGCGAGGGCCTGCCGGTCAATTTGCCGACCGTTCAAGAGATCCTCGCGTCGGTTGATATCACCTGTGAGCTGGGTGGAGGGATTCGCGATGAGCAGTCGATTGCTGAATTGCTCGACTTTGGTCTCGAACGGCTGGTGTTGGGGACTTCTGCCTTGAAGAATCCCGATTGGTTTCGGAAAATATGCGAGGAGTTTCCGAGGAGGCTTGTTTTGGGAATTGATGCCCGCAACGGCCGGGTTGCCACCAATGGTTGGTTGGAAACGAGCGATGTAGCGGCCATCGAATTAGCATCCCAATACAAGGGAGTGCCGCTTGCGGCGATCGTCTACACCGACATTGCCACGGACGGAATGCTGGGCGGGCCTAATGTTTTGGCGATGCAGGAAATGCAGAATTCGGTCGACGTACCAGTGATTGCTTCCGGGGGAGTGACAACGGTCCAGGACGTCTGTCGATTGGCTGAGGCGGGCATGGCAGGTTGTATTATTGGGCGGGCACTTTATGAGGGGACTCTCACCTTGTCCGAGGCGATTGAGGCCGCTCAATGAGATTGCCTTGGCAATACGGTACAGCAGTAATAAAGTAATTGATATTCGCTGTTCAGGTAGCGGCAGTTGCCTCACGCCAACGGTAATTCCGCCGCCGAATCCGGAACACCTAATAGGAGTAACCATGACCAGGAAAGTCGAAGACATCCGCAATATTGTCGTCTGCGGGCATGGGTCATCAGGCAAGACATCCCTCGTCGACAAGCTGCTTGTGAAAACAGGGGCCGTCAAGGCCAATCCCAGCGTCGATGAGGGGACCAGCCTGTGCGACTTCGACGAAGAGGAAAAACATCACAAGCATTCGATTGAAGCCTCGCTCACACATTTCGATTATGGGGGCAAACATTTTAATGTCATCGACACACCTGGTTATCCCGATCTGATTGGCCAAACCGTGGGCACGTTGCGAGGCGTTGACACGGCATTGATTGCCATCGAGGCGTCAGGGGGGGTTAAAGTCAACACGCGCCGCGTCTGGCACGAGGCGGAGAAGGCAGGACTCGGGCGTATCCTCTGTATCACGAAAATGGATGCCGATAATATCGACTTCACCGCACTCATGGACCAAATCAAGGAAGTCTTTGGTAATCAATGTGCGCTGTTCAATGTTCCGATTGGTCAGGGGGCGGATCTGACGGGTGTGGCGAGCGTTATCGAACCACCCGCCACTGCCGAGGGAGCGTTGATCGCCCCGTCAGAACTCAGCGAACCGCTCATGGAATCGATCATCGAGGCAGATGAAGAAGTCATGGAACAGTATTTCGAGGGTGAAATGCCCTCGAAAGAGACCCTTTCGCAGCTCACGGTCGAAGCGATCAAACAAGGGACCTTGACCCCGGTCGTATGCATTTCGACCAAGAAGGATGTCGGTTTAAGCGAATTGCTCGACGTGCTGCAGGGTGCAGCGCTGCCGCCAACGGCAGTCAAACGCACCGCGATTAAAGAGGACGATGAAATTACGCTGAAGGCGGATCCTGCAGCTCCTCTGGCTGCCCAGGTCTTCAAGACCCGCATCGATCCCTTCGTACAGAAGCTGAGCTTCATTCGTATCTTTTCGGGGACACTTTCGAAGGACTCGACCGTGCCTTCACCCGGTTCTCGCAGGGGAATCAAAATAGGCCCCCTCCTCTCGGTACAGGCCGACAAAACCGAGAATGTCAATGAAGCGGTCGCCGGGGACATTGTGGCGGTTGCGAAATCAGAAGAACTTCATACCGGTACAACATTGGGTGATGTTGAAATACCGGCCATACAGTTTCCGACGCCAATGGTCGGTTTGGCCGTTGCGCCGAAGAGTCGTGGCGACGAAACGAAACTCTCCGGGGCACTCCACAAGATCACGGAAGAAGACAGCACCATCCTCCTGGAGCACGATCAGGAAACGAAGGAAATGGTGCTCACCGGCATGAGTGAATTACACCTTACACTCATCCAGGAACGACTCAAGCGACGGGACAAAGTGGAAGTCGACACCAAAGAGCCAAAGATCCCCTACCGCGAGACGATTCAAACGATCGGTGATGGGAGCTATCGACACAAAAAACAGTCGGGTGGGGCAGGGCAATTTGGTGAAGTCCACATTCGGATGTATCCCTTTCCCGAAGACGAGAATGTCGAAGAGTGGTCGACTAAAGCGAAGTTTCCTCAATTTAAGGGCAGTCACTACCACGAAAAGAGCAATTTTTTATGGGTTGATGCGATTGTCGGTGGATCGATTCCCAGTAACTTTTTGCCCGCAGTCGAAAAAGGTTTCTTGGAAAGAATCAGCCAGGGTGTTGTCGCTGGTTACCCAGTGCAAAACATTTGTGTTGAAGTCTATTTTGGCAAAGATCATCCGGTCGATTCGAACGAAACGGCCTTTAGAATTGCGGCGAGCAAGTGCTTTTCCGAAGTCTTTCAACAATCCCGGCCAACACTTCTAGAACCGGTCGTGAACATGCACATTACGGTCCCAGCCAATAATGTGGGTGATGTATCGAGTGACTTGCCAGGACGACGTGGCCAAATGGTGGGGATGGATTCGGCCGGGGGAGGCATGACGACCGTCGAGGCTAGGTGTCCCCTTGCCGAAGTGACCACCTACGCCCGCACCCTCAGTTCCATGACCGGTGGGCAGGGGAGCTATGCGATGGAGTTTTCCCACTACGACCTGGTGCCAGCGAATATCCAACAGGAAATTGTTGCCAGAGCCAAGATCAAGAAAGACGAAGACTAAGGGTCGTGCCATCCCTCCCTTGGCTGGTTGAGTTGTGTGTAGATGTGACGGCTTCCCGCTGGCTGGGGGCCATCGTGGGGCCCGCAGCGGATTGGCGGGTGCTGGGGCAAGCAGGCCCTTGGTCGACTGGTCCGTGGTCGCAGGTAGCGGTACCGCGAAGTCAACTCCCCCTCGGGTGGGATGGGCTGGAAAACAACGCCCTTCGAATGTACGACCCTCTTGTTAGCACTGGCCAGCGGGCCGCTCCCCACCTTTGAGGAATTTTGCCCGATAGACCGTTTGTTCTTTCAGCCGCATCCGGCGTTCGAAGTGAGTGTGGTAATCGAGGTCATGGCTTGCGGGTAATTCGGCAGGCCAGGAGGGCCCGCCGAGCTGGGTCGTTTTTGAAATCAATGCCAGCGATTCGTCGAAATAGTCTTGGACGTCGGTCCAGAAGTGGAGCGTTCCTCCCGTGAGCAGTGTTCGTTGGACGTCGGCAAGAAACTGCTCGGTCATCACGCGACGCTTTCGGTGGCGTTTTTTCCACCACGGATCGGGAAAATAAACATGGACGGCCGAACACGACTGGTCGGATAGCGTTTCACGAAAGATTCGCAGGGCGTCGCCACTGACCATGATCGCATTGTCAAGTTTCCGCTTGGCCAGTCTTGCCGCAGCAAAACGTGCATACTTGTGGGCGATTTCAATACCCAGGAAATTGCGGTCAGGAAATTGCTCCGCCGCGCGCTGCATGAAGAGTCCCTTGCCACTTCCGACCTCGATTTCCAGCGGGCCGCCCCCTGCGAAGAGTTCGGCCACGTCCCACAGGCAGGGAAGATCATCGAAAGTCTTCAGGTGGTGTGACAGGTCCAGTGTGCGATCGGGGCTGTGGAGGGCGTGTCTACCCATAAGTTTGTCAGTTGATAGCAAGCGGGTGACCAAAATGCAACACGCCGCGTCAGCGATCGATGTCATCAAGTTTGAACGATTCTTCCGTCTCTGTCTTCCAATCAATCTCGGGCGGCGTTGCCCCCATCGCAAAAATCGGGATCAATACGATTCCCGCCACAAAGCCGCCAATGTGGGCCCAAAATGCGATCGGCAGGTCGATCAGGCCATTGAGCATTCCAAGCCCGCTCACCAACTCCAGGAGGAACCATACTCCCAGCACCAACAGGGCCGGGAGATCGACGATAAAGACCATCAACACGAAAATCAAGGTTCGCACTTTGGCAGTAGGATACGAAACCGCGTATCCACCCAGTACGGCAGCAACTGCCCCGCTCGCCCCAATCACCGGTATCGTGCTGTGGGGATCCACAACCCAATGTGTCAAGCTTGCCAGGATGCCGCCAAGCAGGTAGTAGATTCCATACACCAGGTGGCCGAGGCGGTCTTCGATATTGTTCCCGAACACCCACAGCATCCACATATTCATGGCCAAATGCAGCCACCCACCGTGTAGGAACATCATGGTGAAGAGGGAGCCAACCACTTGCGCCGAACTTGACGGCAGTTTGACAGACAGCTTTTGGGGAACCGCATTCTTTTCCCACCGCCGCGGTTGTTCGACCACGTCGACAACGACCGGTCGACCGTTTTCCAACTGGCTGAGTCGCTCCGGAACAAACCCGTTGTGCATGACGACCAAAGCAGTGTTGCGCGTGTCAAGACTGCCAAGCCAGAACATCACCACGACGTTGGCAAGGATAATCAAACCCGTCACCCACGGAAAGCGACAGTGCGGGTTGTGGTCGTAGAGAGGAAAGAGCATACGAACGTGCCGGGAGGCCTCATGCAGCAGCCAGCATGCGTCGCGAACGTGTCCCCCGCCACTTGACTGTTGCTCACCAATTACTTGTTTTGCAGCATATTGAGCGGAATGGGAATCCCTTGGATGGTTCCGTCACAGACAAGATTCTCGCCAACGAAGCATTGGAAGCGTGAGCGGATCAGGGCATGGCGGCGGACCTGCAGTTTCTCACAGGTAAGCACCAGGCGGTCGCCCGGGACAACCGTTCCGCGAAAACGAATATCGTTCATCCCGCCGAAACCAAGCATTTCGGCACCAATCAAATCGTGCTTTTGGACATGATAGCTGCAGAGCTGGGCTGCCGCTTCGCACATGATGACTCCTGGCATCAGGGGCATTCCGGGCATGTGCCCTCGCGCCCAAAAATCGTCTGCGGAAGTGTCTTTGTAGCCAACGCAAATCCCGCTTTCCACATCGTCGTAAACGATGGCGGTCAGTTGCTCCATCTCAAACCGCTGCGGATTGATGTGGCGAATATCCTCAAGGTCCGCAACGACGTTGTTGAGGTCGTACTCCGCAGGGTCAATAATCAGTGACTTGTTGGCCACGTTGGTACTCGGTCAGATTGGTTGGGGAGACGGGACGGCGGGCAGCATGAACGGCCAGTTGAACGGTCGATTTTTTGGGGCCTCCGTGCAGGTCTGCTGGGAGCCCGGTCGGCATGCCAAAACAAAGCCAATCCCCCGGTCAGGCAGCTTAAGTCTTCACTTTTTGGCGCCGTTGTTTACGGGGTCGGCTACAGGAGGGGCGTTTGCCATGATTGGCTTTCTTGACTTTGCGTCCAGGTTTTGACATCGGGGGCTCCTCAGTATAAAATGGGCGCCGCATCAAATGGGCGCTGCGCGAGCGGATCAGCTCTAGGGGGCCAAATTTGCCTGCCGAAGCGTTGCTTCGAGTACACTAGTGTAGCAAGGTGAAAGCAGGACTGGAAGGTGTTACGCGGGGCCAGTTTGGCAGACCCAGTTTGCCTCCCCCCCTGACCCCCTTGGAGAGCACTCCTGTTGGGGTAACCTCCCGACCGAGGAGACGATTTTCGTGTGTTAACTTGGGTAACTTGCCGGTGGGCTTTTTGGGGTCCAAAGTGGGGTTGGGAGGGGCGTTGAGAGGCGAAAACTGGTTTGCGAGTGGCCGGAGGCGTATCTCTGCGGCAGCGGGGCCGACAAGAGCAAGCCGCTGGCCGCGGAGCTGGGAGAACGGTTGCCGGGGAAACTTGTGGGTCACGAGTCGGCCGAGCAGATCACACTCTTCACATCACTCGGCTTGGCCGCCAGCCCAACCTTCACTTAAACACGGACCCCACGGTGGGGGCAGGTCACTCCGCGTAGCATCACTTCTGTCTGTGGAAATCAAATTTCCTATCCTTAATTTCGTATCCTTTCACGAATTAACATGCCGGAGAAGATCAGGCGTGCAGTGACACCTGCCAGAATGAGGAGACGATAGTCAAAGGAACATCGCGAGATACTTTATGGTTCAAAGCTCCCGGTTCGGCCCGGGGTCCTGAGTTTTCAATAGGCAGGATCAACAGGATGGTGATGATGAAGAAATTTGCATCAATCAGCAGGGTTGCGACAGGTTTCACCGGGGGGCCAAGGTTCAGGATGCCCCATTCGATCCTGTATGTTCTGTTCGCAGTGGTCGCCGGTCACATGCCACTGGATGCCTGTCCCGTTCTGCAATCAGATAAATCACGGGGAAACAATGCACTGACGAATTCAATTGGTATGAAGCTTCAGCAAATACTGGCAGGAACGTTCCTGATGGGGTCGCTTCCTGGTGATCCAGGGGCGGAGGAAGATGAAATGCCACAACATAGAGTCCGCATCACGCGCCCCTTTTATTGTGGTGTGTATGAGGTCACCCAGGGCGAATTCCAGTCTGTGATGGGAAGGAACACCAGCTTTTTTACCAATCAGGGAGCCTTTCGAGAAACGTTGAAAGATGAAGATACGTCACGCTTTCCTGTTGATGGAGTCACCTGGTATGACGCCTGGGAGTTCTGTCGCAGGCTTACCGAGCTTCCCGAGGAAAAAGCAGCGGGGCGCGTGTACCGACTTCCCACGGAGGCCGAGTGGGAATATGCGTGTCGGGCAGGAACCAGAACGGTGTTTGCATATGGTAATGAACTTTCCGCTGACCAGGCGAACTTCAATGGTAATTATCCGTTTGGTGAGGTTCCCGCGGGACGGTTCTACAATCGTACCGTTGCGATCGGGTCCTATGCTCCTAACGCCTTCGGTCTGTATGACATGCATGGGAATGTTAACGAATGGTGTTACGACAAATTCGATCGTGATTATTACAAGCGGTCACCGGTGGACTCCCCACGCGGACCCCGTCGCGGAACCTCACCTGTCATTCGAGGGGGTGACTGGTACAGTGATGGGCGGGATTGCCGAAGTGCTTTTCGTTATGCTGATATTCCTGACGGCACGTTCTACGCTTTGGGATTTCGTGTCGTGTGTGAACTGGCCTCGAGCGGGGCTGTTTTCCGATTGCCTTTCGAACCTGTAGCTACGGCTGAAGCGGAATCGCAAAAGAGGGCTCGGCCGCTGACCTTGCCGGACGAACCGGCCCCTGCTTCAGGAGAGGAGTGGCCCCATTGGCGCGGTCCACGGGCCGATGGGAGCTGGTTCGGACCGAAACTCTCTGCAACCTGGCCCGCAGGTGGTTTGCGCCGCGTATGGGAAAGTCCGCTTGGAGGTGGTTATGGTGGCATATCGGTCGCCGGCGGACGGGTTTATGTGATGGATCGTCAAACCACACCCGAGGAAGTCGAACGGGTACTTTGTTATGCCGCGGTGGGTGGAAGACTCCTGTGGTCGAAAAGTTATCCCGTCAATTATGAGAATATTGCCTATGGTAGTGGGCCTCGAAGCACACCCACAATTCATAAGGGACGGGTTTATACGCTGGGCGCGACTGGACAATTGCGATGTTATGATGCGATTTTCGGGACCGAACACTGGTCCCAGGATCTGGTCGCAGACTACGGATCGCGGATACCGATCTGGGGATTAAGCGCATCGCCTGTTATTTTCGAAAATCTGGTTATCGTGCATGCGGGAGGAGAGCCCGGTGCATGCTACCTCGCGTTTGACTTCGAATCGGGACAGGAGATATGGAGAAACCTGACCGATGCGGCTGGCTATGCGACCCCTGTTGTGATCCAGCATCAAGGGCTCGCGCAGCTTTTATGCTGGACTCCCGAGAACGTGCATGGGCTGGATCCCCGTAGCGGTCAATCCTTGTGGGCAGTGCCCTTTATCGTGAATTACGGGACCTCAATTGCCGATCCGACATTTGACCGGGGGGTTGTGCTGGTGAGCAGTTATTACGATGGGAGTAAGGCCATTCAACTTTCTGCTGACCCGCAGGGAACAGAAATCGCATGGCAGGATCGTCGCAACATGCGCGCCTTGATGTCTCAACCGCTCGTGCAGAAGGGCTATGGCTATATGATTGACAAACGACATGGGCTCACTTGTTTTGAATTGCAAACAGGGAAAAAAATCTGGGATGATGACAATCGCATGACTCCCAAGGGGCGCAACCCCCAGGCGACGTTGGTCTGGATTAACGACCAGGACCGGGCGATGGCCCTAAATTCAGACGGTGATCTCATTCTCATGCGTCTGGGACCGGAAGGTTATCATGAAGAGGCGCGTGCTAATGTAATCGGCCGTACCTGGGCCCACCCGGCTTATTCCGGAAATTGCATTTATGCGAGAAGTGATACGGAAATTGTCTGCGTCTTACTCCCGTGTGTCGATCGCTAGGTCAGGCAGGAGACGTTTTCTGGTGATGGGCGTGCCTCGCCTTTGAGGTGGTTGCTCGCGTTCACGTGCCAGCCCATTCCGGTCTAGGGTCGAGCGGTGTCCGTGGAGTTCAAGCCGCTCGATTATCGTTTGCCGCGCGCGCGGTAGAAAATCTATTTCGACTGCTCAACAAGCAGTTGCACCGTGTCGGCAACCAGGTGCCAGTAGGCGACATCCTCCGCGAAGGAAGAGCTTTCCAACGCGGGAACCGGATAGCCCGGGATCTGCAGAACCGCGTTGTACTGAGCAAACTTCAGGTCGATATAGATCCGATTGTCGCCTTGGGGAAGCTGGTCGAAGGAGGTGGGATGCAACAGCTCACCCACTTCTCCGTAGACTGCCGACTTGGGAGGTACGTCCTGAACAAGGGTGAAGCAGAGGATTTGCTTGCCACCAACCCGGTCAACCACGTTGGCAAGTCGGGGCGGGTACCAGTTGTAACCGACGAACAAGGCCACATCGTCTTTGCGTACTTCGTCCTCGAATTGCGGATAGTAGGCATTTCCCTCGCTGTAGACCTTAAAGAGGCCGGGGTCGCCGCGGAGGCCATCGGGGTTGACACCGTGGATGAGCAAGACGAACGGTTTGCGGTCACTCCTCACCGCTGCGGCGATCCACTGCGCCGCTTTGCGGAACTGCGGTCGTTGTTCCGGGACGATGCTGCTCACGATCTCTCGCAGGTGGTCGAGGTACGTGTTCCCGAACCTTGCCTTCGCCACGGGCTCGACGTTGAACGCGGGGATGAACTTGTAGTCGTGCAGCAGCGGAGTGTTCCATATCTGGGGACTTTCGTACGTCACCGAGAGCAGGATTCCTGGGATCTTGCCGCGGCGCATGAACGCGCTGATGAGTTCGGCCTGAAACGTCCAGAGTCGCAGACGATTGGCGATGTTTCGGCCGGAGCAGATTTTCTCGGGCCACCCCGGAATCTCCACGATGCCGCCATTGGGGACGTCGTGCCGGATGAAGATGAGGTTGTCGCGCCGTCCGAACTTCTCCCCTAACTCTTTGGCGGTCGTTGTCGATCCGAAGAACACGACAAGTGCCCCGTCGCTCAGGAGTTGTTCAATGTACGAATTGAGCTGGTGCCTCTCCTGCTTCTCGTTCTCGTAGCCGAGCATGACGACGTCCTGGCTCTCGACCTGTTGAACGGTGAAGTGGTCCACGAACTGCTTCGTTCGATAGTAGGGGACCTCATCTTCGGATGATCCTGCTCCGGGATCTTCGGACGATTCTCCTCCGGGTACAGGTTGGCTCACCGGTTTCGTAGGCAAATACTGGTGTGCGAAAGCGATCCCACCGGCACGCCAGACCGGCTCCAATGCGAAGCCTCGATCTCCGGCGGACAACAGCTCTCCGTCACGACCGACTATCCTCTCGGCGGCGGCTTCGGCGGCCCGGGTGATTTCTGGAAGCGAGCTTCTGGTGGCCTCGATCTCCGTCAGAACGAAGTTGACATAGTGGTCGCCGGCTTGCTCGACCTCGATGAGGCCCGCGGTTCCACCTGTATCCGCTTCGCCAGACAACGGCTTCACGCACCGAAACCCGGTGAAGAGATTCAGATCGTCCTGCGCCGTGCCCTGGCGGTCGGCGCTGCGAATGTGCAGCGCGACGTTCGCCCACGATCCACCGCGGCGTGCCCGTAGCTTTTGGTCCGTGGCGTCTGCAGCCTTGCGGTCGGGGTACGGTGCCTGGATTTCAGCGCACCACTCCCAGGCATTGCCGGCCATGTCGTGAATTCCAAACGGACTCACCGACTTGGGGAACGCTCCCACGTGTGAAGTCAGCGGGAACAACACCTTCTGGTCTCCCTCGTACCACTCGGCCCAGTCTTCTGCGTTCCGCAGCGGCCTGCCGGCGTGGAACGACGAATTGTTGCACTGGAGGCGATCCCAGGAGTTCCCCCAGGGAAACACGCGACTCGGCTTTCCAGGTGCCGGCTCGGCTCCACGCGCGGCGTACTCCCACTGTACCTCTGTCGGCAGGTGTGTTCCGGCCCATTGGCAATAGGCTTCCGCATCGTCCCAGCTCACCTGGACCACTGGGTGGTTTCCTTGACCCTTGGGGAAATCCTTCCCTTTCCAGTACAGCGGGGTTCTGTGTCCGGTGGCATCGGTGAACGCCTTGTATTGGGCGTTGGTCACCTCGTACTTGTAGAGGTAGAACGACTCGACCGTTTGGCGGTGCCGCGGCCTTTCGTCGAGCGTGTGTTCTTTCCAATCCTCGGGCAAACCTGTTTCACGGAAGTCCTCGTCGACTTCGCGCGAGGTCGTTCCCATCAAGAAACTGCCGCTCGGGATCAGAATCATTTCGGCGCCGTCTTTCTCATTCTTCAGCGTCGGCTGCGGATTTTTTTGCTCGGACTGAGCCGAGCTCGCGAACACCAGGAAGAACAGCCAAACCGAAGCACCATATGCAGATCGGACGAAAACTTGCTTCTTCATGGGTGTCATCCGGAAAGAGAGTATGTGAGGGATAGAACATTGCCACAACGCGAACAGAATTATATCAACAGAATCGGTGCGGGGTCAATTAGCCCGAGTCACGAACTTGCCAGTGCACCTCATGTCAGTCGCCAGGAAAGCGAGGAAGCAAAAGTCGCTCGGGTGCCGCGTCTTGGCGTCGGTGTAGCCGGGGAACACCGTGTTCAGCGTCGCGAGGTCGTTGCCGAAGTGTCGCGTGAAGCTGATAACGTTTGATGTTCGCGCCGCTCCCTTCATTCCCCCCCCCCCCGGAAACCATCCGGCACGGTGCGCGCGTTGCGAAGTACTTACGGTCTTTTGTCTGCTTCCAGCCACCCAAGCGAAAAACGGGTGAACGTGAGAAACTTGTAGCCGCCTCGCTCCCACAAGAGACCGACGTGGCCGTCTTTGGTGATCGTCATATCTGAGTAGGCGGCCGG
>Ga0310121_10001614_pt1 | contig 22659 bp, 19 predicted proteins | sample CB27_Tmax_986_MG_FD_203504 | JGI IMG/M metagenome (GOLD analysis project Ga0310121, IMG submission 203504) | Marine microbial communities from Western Arctic Ocean, Canada - CB27_Tmax_986 | ecosystem: Environmental > Aquatic > Marine > Oceanic | place: Canada: Western Arctic Ocean | collected...
GTGGGCAATACGGATGCTTTGGCAACTCGTGCGGTACTTCCCGGTCCACCACCCGTACCTGCGGGAGCGGGGGATAATCAGAACGCATTATTACTTGCCGCATTACGAGACACCAATCTAGCGTCCGGGGCCCCTCCGTCGGGTGCGATCCGATCCTTTCTGGGAGCCTTTGCTGACCGGGTACACGTTTCGGAAATCGATGTGATTACATCGGTTGCTGCGGAAAAGAGTATTACCGACCTGCAACAGTCCATTTCCGGCGTCTCCATCGATGAGGAGATGCTCAATATGCTCAAATTTCGTGAAGCGTTCAGTGCGGCCGCAAAGATGGTCCGGGTCGCTGACGAGATGATTCAAGAAGTGATCGCGCTCAAGCGCTAAAACGAAGGCGATATGCGAATAGCCAGTTCAACATTCTTTTCCAATACCAACCTTGTGTTGCAGCAGCGACAGCTTGAGTTGGCACGTGTGCAAGAAGAGATTGCCACGGGACGGAAGGTGCTGAACCTCGGCAAAGATCCAGTGGCCGCTCGTCATATGCTGCAGCAGCAGGGACGATTACGACATCTGGATTCTCGTCGTTCTGCAATGCAGACGGCGGATATGTTGCTTTCGACGTCAGACGGTATTCTTCACTCGATTCAGGAATCCGTGAAGGACATCTACGAAACGGCAGTTCAGCTTGGAAATGATTCCTACAGTCTTCAGGACCGGCAGTTTGGCGCGAACCGTGTGGAACAGTTACGCGCACACATTCTGGATCTTGCAAATACCGAGGTCAACGGTCGTTTTATCTTTGGTGGTTTGGACAACGATACCGCCCCGTATGACCCCCTCGGTGTATTTAACGGTGATAATGGCCAGGTAGTCGTTTCCCTTGGAACTGTGGATCCGGCTGGTAATCTCAAGGTGGTGGAAGCAACCGTAGAAGGCGGTCAGCCCTTTGAAGATGTCGCAGGTGGCCCCAATCTATTCGGAATTATTGACAACCTGATCGCAGAACTCAATGCGAACGATGGGCCTGGAATTCAGGCGCTTATCGACGAGGTGAGAGATGGCCTGGACCGGGTACTCTCGTCACGACAGAGCGTGGGTTCCTTTCAGGTGAAGATCCAGGGCGTTCAGGATGCCGACGATCTGTCGGGAGCCGCAGCGCAAGCACTACTGTCTCAGGCCGGTGATACGGATCCGCTCGAAGCGATCCAGCGTCTCCGCGAGGCGCAAACGAGTTTTCAAGCCGCGATGATTCTGGCCTCCCGATTGGAAGGCCTCAATCTCGTGAACTTCATTTAAGCAGGTACCGCAGGATGCGGAATTTATTCCAAATAGGGAGTGAGCAATGCCAAGGAGGGCACGTTAATGCTTTTGCTGTCACGAAAACCGGGCCAGGGCATACGGATTGGAAGCGATATTATTATTACCGTGAAAGAAGTTCGAGGGCGTCAGGTCCGGCTGGGCATAGAAGCCCCTGGAGAAGTTCCAGTCTATCGAGAAGAGATTTACCGGGCCATTCAGAAAGCAAATCGTGCTGCGGCGGCTCCCGACGAATCAACGCAGTCGATTTACGATATTTTCAATAAACCTAAACCAGAATCAAAACCAGATAATACGGAGGATCAATAAAAATGATCGTCAATACCACTAGATTTGGAAAGCTAACCATTGATGAGGACAAGGTCATCAATTTCCCATTCGGAATCCCGGGTTTCCCGGAACTTCATAAATGGTGTATTTTGACACCGGACGGACAGTTGGGGATCTCCTGGCTTCAGGCCGTAAAAGATGCCGATGTTGCCCTGTTGGTTGCGGATCCGGACAGTCTATTTCCCGAGTATAATGCGGAAATCGATGAGCGGGATCTCGGCCCAATAGGCGTGACGATTAGCCCTGATAACCCAGAGGTGCCTGATCTTGTTATGCGCGTTGTACTGACGGTTGATCGTGACAACGGTGTTGTTACGGCAAACCTTCGTGCACCGATCGTGTTCAATATTGGAACCCGGCAAGCCATCCAGATCGCACTGCGACGAGGAGATTACTCGGTTCGTGAAACCCTGACTCGTCCAACGGAAGTTGCGAAAGCTACCGTAAACGATGGAATGGAGCAGTTGAGTGTCGCCACCGGCACATAATCTCGACTGGCGGAAGCGCTGGGAGAGGCTTACGGAAGCGTTGGAACATGAGTTCTTTACACCAGATCCCGACAGTGATCGGATTGCAGACATCGCAGTTCGTCGACAACGGCTGCTCATGGATGAGGCTCCTCCCCCGAAGGAGTTCACTGAAACGGATCGTGAAACGCTTCGGATCTGGCTCGAGTCGATGCTTGAGCGGGAGCAGGTGCTACGGACCAGGGCGGAGCAGGTACACACGGACCTCCTTGGGTACATGCAATCGTTTACGGCCGGTGGTCATCTTAGAGACCGATTACCGAAAGAGTCCCAACAACCAGTACTTCTAGACAACGAGATTTAAGCCGCGGCGAACGCGGTTGATTCTGGTTTCCACCCCGGAGAGTGAGCCCCTGGCACCAGCCAGGCCAAAATCTCTCCGGGGTGGTTTTTTTTTGATTTCTGACGACGGGCTATACGGGCATCCCGCTCAATTCTTCTCGCAAACCAGAAGTTGGATATAGGGGGCATTCGTTCCTGCGACCGTTCCACCGTCGTCGACGGTGATGCCCGTGACCGTATGACTGACAGTGGACCACTCGCCGGCCAAGGTCTTAACAGCAGTCGTTGTGCCACCGGAGGCTGTATACACCTTGGGCGCCGGATGCACATGGCCGGGGTCGGTGACGCCGTGCCCGTGTTGTCCTATGGGACGGTTTTCGAGGTTGTTGAGAGCGGTTCCTACAGTATTGGCTAGAGAACCACCCGTATGTAGTCCGACCACAAATCTTCCCTGGGCTGCCGTTAGTTGGGTCCAGCCAGATGGACACGTATTCAAATTGAAAAACATGACCGCGCCGGCAGGAATTACTTCCGTGGGGGAGCCTCCGATAGTTGAACCTGGAGCGAGATCAATCGGTGAATTAGTAATGTAGTCCACCACCGCCTCTTCCGTCAGTTGGGTGTCGGTATTCAGGCTATGTGCTCCGGTAGAAATAGCTTGGCCACCAATGGTTGTCGCCACATGGAGGTTCAGCGTGGCGCTGCTCTCGACGGACGTTTCAACCTCCGCGTTGGTAAGGTTGGTATTGACGGTATGCGCCCCGGTCGAAATGGGCACGCCATCCATGGTTGTTGCCGGATGGAGGTTCAGCGTAGTGCTGCTCTCAACGGACGTCTCAACCTCCGCGTCGGTGAGGGTGGTGTTGACGGCATGTGCCCCGGTAGAAATGGTCCTGCCATCGACAGTGGCCCCTTCGAAGAGGTTGATAGCTTCGTTGGTTATAAAGAGCTCGACTTCCGCTTCGGAGAGTGTGGTGTCCACCGTATGTGCGCCCGCTATATAACCGGCGTCGCTTATCACCTGAACGATGTCTCCATCGGAGCGCAATTGGTCGGTGCTGCAGGTCCAGCCGGTGCCATCCCAGCGGGCGATCTGATCGGCTGCACATAGGAGCGAGGAGAGGGTATCACTGTCGCCGGGCAGATAGCCCAGAGTATTAAGAGTGTCCGCAAGCTCGGCTGTCTGTAGGTAGCTTTCCGCGCTCTGGCCGCCGAGGCTGACCGCGTTTTCCGATTCGATGGCGCGCTCTGCAATACCGGCTCGTAGGGCGTAGGGAACCGAGATCACGCTCTGGCGCGGCACCAATGGATCTTGCCCGTTTACCTGGATCTCCAACCAGCGCTCTCCAGCCAGTAGCTCGGCATCGAGAGCGTCGTAGATGCCCAGCTCTACCCGGAACAGGCCGTTGACTATATCGAGGCCTGTGTGGGTTTCGCTCCAAAGGACCTCTCCCGCCACGGCGTCGCCATATAAGGAAAACTTGAACGCAAAGGGGGTATTACAGCCCTGACAATCGATGGGAGTTCCCACCGCATCCGTCAGATAGCCCTGGTATTCGAGCCGAGCAGGTACATCCGCGAGGGCTGTGGAAGCCATGAAAAGACAGAGAAAAACAGTTAGACCCAGACTTTGCATGCCAGCCTCCCAGGGAATCGGATAGACAACCATGGTAGCTTCTTCTGCTTACGTTGACGAGGGGCCGACTCCGTCTTAGCCCGTCAAGGCGCCTGGCAGGCTTTCAACTGGATGTAGGGCATGGTTACGTCGACCGAAGCCGTGCCGGTCGTATCCGAGGTGAACGAGCTGATGTCGACGATGTGGTTATGATCCCCGCTACTATTGGTGGGGGAAGAACCCGGATTGGGGACATTGCTTTGGGCGTAGTTGTGACCCCAAAAGTTTACGTGCGTTCCAGACCCGATACTGGCGGTATGTGTATGTGCTCCGGTACTAATCGCATCTGTCTCCGGCGGGTCAACAGAATGACTATGCGCGGTTACATCCGTTATCGTCCGTGTCCCCTGGTCAACTAGCGCGGTACCGACCTTTGCGCTCTCACCTACGGTTCCTCCATCCGGAGCAAGGACCAGGGTGCGCCCACCAAAGCTCGCCGAGAGATCCGTCCATCCGGCTGGACAATCGCCTGCGAAAAACACGATAGAACCGGAGGGGATCCCAGCACTGGCTTCGGCACAAATCCATGCCGAGCCATCCCATTTCGCGATCTGGTCCACGGCGCAGCTGAGACCGGCAAGGGTGTCCTGATCCGTAGGCTTGTTGCTGAGGTCGTTGTAGTCCCCACTGAAGACTTCGCTCTGCAGCGCATAGCTGTTGTTTTGGACCATGGCGTCAACCTCCGCTTCGGTCAGGGTCGTGTCGACCGTATGCGCACCCGTTGCGTAATTGTTGTTGGCGACGAAGGCGTCCACCTCGGCTTCGGAGAGTTGGCTGTTGGTGTCGAAGGTATGCGCCCCGGTGGCGATCTCCTGGCCGTCCAGGGTCGTCCCCGCGAAGAGGTTAATAGCCGTATTGGTGATGAAGGCCTCGACCTCGGCCTCTGCGAGTATGGTGTCCACCGTATGCGCGCCCGCTATATAGCCGGCGTCGCTGATCACCTGCACGATGTCTCCGTCCGAGCGCAACTGGTCGGTGCTGCAGATCCAGCCGGCGCCATCCCAGCGGGCGATCTGATCGGCCGCACATAGGAGCGAGGAGAGGGTGTCATTATCGCCGGGCAGATAGCCCAGGCTATTTAGTGTGTCCACGAGCTCGTCTGTCTGTAGGTAGCTTTCCGCGCTCTGGCCGCCCAGGCTGGCCGCGTTTTCCGATTCGAGGGCGCGCTCTGCAATACCGGCTCGTAGGGCGTAGGGAACCGAGATCACGCTCTGGCGCGGCACCAGGGGATCTTGCCCGTTTACCTGGATCTCCAACCAACGCTCTCCAGCCAGAAGCTCAGCATCGAGGGTTTCGTAGATGCCAAGCTCCACTCGGAAGACCCCTTGGATCACATCGGTCGCGGCATGGACTTCAGACCAGAGAAGAGTCCCATCGGCCTGTGCGTCAAAGATGGAGAACTTGAAGTTGTAGGGAGCAAAACAGCCCTGACAGTCGATGGGAGTCCCCACCGCATCCGTAAGATAGCCCTGGTATTCGAGTCGCGCAGGAACATCGGCGAGGGCCGAGGAAGCTACGAATAGCCAGAGAAAAACAGTTAGACCCAGACTTCGCATACCAGCCTCCCAGGGATTGGATAGAGAACCATGGTAGCCACTTCCGTTGAAGATGACGAGGGATCAATACCGATTAAGCCCCGGATCCCTAGAAAGGCAACTCGTCGGTGATCTTTGTGAACACCATGATATCAATGCGTCGATTCAGGGCACGTCCACGTTCCGATTCATTGGATGTGATGGGTTGGTAATGCGCGTAGGCGGACAGCGACATTCGTGTCGGATCAATCCGGTTGATTCGGACCAGATACTTGATAACTTCCAGTGCGCGATCAGAAGACAATTCCCAGTTCTTGAATCGATCTCGCCCCACGACTCCGTCGCTATGCCCTTCGATTCGAAGTTTATTGGGGATGGGCTCAATCACCTCTGCGATGGCGTCGATGACGGGAAGTGCTTCCGGTCGAAGAACCTTCGATCCAGGGTCGAAGAAATACTCGGCCAGGAGCCGAATACGAACCCCTTTTTCTGTAACTTCCAACTGGATTGAATCCGGAGGTCTCTGTCCCGCAATGGTCTCCAGTTTTTCTTCCAGTTTCTCCTTGATTCGGGCCAGTTCGGCCGGAGCCTGGGTTTCGATTCCCCGCTGTTGAGGGAACGCCTCATTGGGGATAATGGGGCTCTCCCCAGCAACGATGTTCTCAAAGACAGGCGGTTTGTCCACACCGGCTGTATCGAGATTCATTGCACCACGAATCGATGTAACAGCCTGCATCAGTTTTTGTGCGTCGACCTGACTGGTCGCATACATCACGACAAAGAACGCAAAGCATAAGGTGATGAAATCTGCGTAGGAGACAAGCCATCGCTCCAGATTTACATGTTCCTCATGTTTATGTCGCTTCGCCATCGCTTAGCTTTCATCATCCTTCTTAACTTCTTTATCTGCATAGATTCGGAGTTTATCTTCAATCACTTTAGGGTTGTGGCCAGCCTGAAGTGCAAGTAGCCCTTCCATGATCATGGTGTAGGCGTTTTCTCGTGCTTCCGCGAAGATTTTGATCTTGGTTCCCATGGGAATCATGAACAGATTTGCGAGCACAAGACCATAGACTGTTGCAACAAAGGCGACCGCGATCCCACCCCCCAGTTTGGAGGGGTCCGAGAGGTTGGCCATGACGAGAATCAATCCGAGCACGGCCCCGATAATGCCGATGGTCGGGGCATATCCACCACCGCCTTCCCACACCTTGGCGGTTAGTTTGGTACGTTCGGTCTCAAGGAAGATCTGCGTTTCCATCTGGTCCTGAAGCAAATCGGCTTCAATTCCATCGATGATTTGCTGTAGATATTTCTTCATAAATGGATCCTGGACCTCTTCCAGGTTTCTCTCCAACGCCAGCAGACCATCCTTTCGAGCGATTCGCGCCATTGCGACAATGTCATCAATAATCTGGTCGACTTCGATCCGCGGTGGCTTGAAGCAGAGGTAGGCGTTCTTCATGGCCTTATTGAAGACCGGCATCGGAAAACTGACGAGCATCGCACCAAAGGTTCCACCGGCAATGATGATTGCAGCGGGCCCCTGGACCAGCGAGTCGATGGTGCCGCCTTCGACGGCGTTACCACCCAGAATTCCTCCGAGTCCGATCAAGATCCCCAGAATAGTTGCGATTTCCACTTAGTCTTCCTCGACCGCTGTGGTCGCTTGCTCTGTTTCGTCCTCTACCGGCGGACCAGTAGGTTGAACCGGTCGATTCTGTATCGTTCTGCGATATTCCACAACCTTTTGGATGACAACCTCTGGATCTTCCTGAATCATAAGTCGTTGGCCAGTGCTCAAAACGACGGTTGTATCGGGGGTCTGCTCGACCGACACAATAAAGTCAGCGTTGAGGACCATGCTTTGTCCCTGCAATCGGGTAACATGAATCAATTTGGTTCTCCAGAATCGGACCGACCATTGTCAATTTTGGCCTGCGCGTCAATAAATACTTCGGTCTTCCGCTTCGATTCTTGAACGTTACCACTAAAGTTGATGGATAAACCGAAAAAAAGACCGTGGTTTCTACAGAATCTACAGGACCGGTCGATTCTTTATTTTGCCGGGACCAGTACCGGATTTTCGGCGATGGATTCTTGATAATTTTCACTATATGGGCTCACAATTTTGCTTGGACGTTGGAAGTACGTCTTTAACGGCATGGATGTCGGCGGTTGAAGCTCAGAATTTGGGTTTCCCGATCCAAGGAGGACCGTGATGGGACTAACAATTTTCACCAATATTGCTTCGCTGAACGCGCAGCGACATTTGGCAAAGAATAACCGAGCATTGAATCAGAGCTTCGAGCGATTGTCGTCGGGGCTTCGTATCAATTCGGCTAAGGATGATGCAGCAGGCCTCGCAATCGCCGAGCGGATGCAGTCGCAGGTACGCGGGTTGAACCAGGCCGTGCGGAATTCGAACGATGCGATTTCAATTCTCCGTACTGCGGAAGGTGCGCTTGTACAGACAACGCAGATACTGCAACGTTTGCGTGAGTTGTCGGTTCAGGCCGCGAATGACACCTATAGTACCTCAGACCGAAATTCTCTTCAGTCCGAGGCGGATCAGCTGATTGTCGAGCTCGATCGAATCAAAGACGATACCGAGTTTAATGACAACACTCTCCTGGACGGTACCTTCCTGGGTAAGGTCTTCCAGATTGGCCACGAAGAAGGGGACACCCTTACATTTGACATCGGCGAGTCCAGTTCATTTGTTCTCGGGGCTGTTGCTGAAGTCTCCACCGGCGCCAATGGGGCTACCGATGTTCTTGGCACACCGACGGCAACCACGGGTGTGGATCTGGACGTCAACGGTGTCAGTATCGATCCGGCCGTGGCAACGGATGATAACCTTTCGACTGCGGATCAAGAGTTGTCCGCGCTTGCAAAGGCAGCGGCCATCAATAAGCAGAGTGGGACGACCCGTGTATACGCGGAAGTAACGGCTGCTGCAATCGACGGTAACGGAACTTCGGTAACCGCCGATGTGGATGGCTTTACGTTCACTATTAATGACATCAACATCACCGTGGCGGCCGTTGTAGATGATGACTCCGACTTCGCAATGCGTGACGCAATCAATGCGGTTGAGAATCAGACTGGCGTGCGCGCGTCTGTAAATGCTGCCGACGAACTTGTCCTCACGGCCGATGATGGCCGAAACATCGTTATCGTCGACACGCTGGCGGGTGCTGAGTTTGACGCAGCGACCGGTATTGCGGCGGGTACATATGTTGGAGGAGTCGACCTTACATCCGATGAGTCCATTATTATCGCTGGCACGACTCCGGGCGTTTGGGGCTTTACAGCAGGCACCACGGGGGTTGATAGCACGGAGGCTGTGAAAGATGTTGTGTTGACAACAGCAGGAGCAGCGGCATCGTCCATCACTATATTGGACCATGCCATTCGTCAGGTCGGATCAGAGCGCTCGGATCTCGGGTCGCATATGAACCGACTGGACATGACTATCAATGTTCTCAGTGCAACGTCTGAGAATACAGAGGCGGCCAAGAGCCAGATCACCGACGCGGACTTTGCGGCCGAAACCGCGATCTTTGCGCGTAACCAGATCATGCAGCAGGCGGCGGCAGCCATGTTGGCGCAGGCCAATGTGTCTGGGCAGATCGCGTTGCAACTTCTTGGTGGCTAAACCAACCGGAGGCCGGATCCGGAAGTCCGGATCCGGCCTCACTTACTTTCGAGGAAACGTAATAGAATTTTGGGATGATGCTTCGGCAGCCTCCTTTTTTGTAGTTTTGGTCTGGGGTAAAGGAGCAATACAATGGCTTTTTCAATTGGCGGACTTGCATCGGGCCTAGATACGGCATCAATTGTCGAGAAGTTGGTGCAGCTTGAGCGTCGACCGATTCAGAAGCTTGAGATCCAGATCTCAAAGCTGCAGAGCATCCAATCTGTCTACACTTCGCTCACAACGGGCTTCATCGGTTTGCAGACAGCAGCCCGTAATATGGATGCTTCCAAGCTCGATCAGCCGACCGTTACCAATGGGGATGATGCCGCCATTGGGGTCACGGCCTCGAGTGACGCCCTGGATGGAAGTCACGACATTGTGGTCGATCAGTTGGCAACCGCTCATCGTATAGGTTCGCAGAGTTTCGAAGATGGGCATCTGGCACCGGTGTCGTCGGCGTCGGGTACGTTTACGGTCCAGATTGGTGATTCCGGCTCACAGGTCTCGGTGGCCGTTACGGCGAGTACGACACTGAATGAACTTGCCACCGGAATCAATGCGGCCGATGGCGATATGGTGGCGACTGTTGTTAACGACGGGACCGTTAACGATTCCTATAGTCTCGTTCTCACATCGAAAACGACGGGCCGTAATAACGATATTCAAATCAGTAGTAATCCTACCGATCTGGACTTTACCGATGCGACGATCGAAGCCGCTGCAGCGGACCCACATAATGCGGGAACCTATACCGGTACGGCCACCTCATCCGGGACATACACAGGCACCACGCGGACGAACTATGTTGTACAGATCCTATTGTCTGGAGCGAGTGGAGAGGCCACGTATAAGTTCTCTGAAAACGGAGGTATCACCTGGGACGATAATAGTGGCGCGGGATATACGACCTCCACAGCGGCTCAGGAGCTGGGGAGTGACGGGGTGAACATCGCGTTTTCCGACGCGGGAACTCTGTCGGTCGGTGATCGGTTTTATGTTGATGTATCTGTACCCGAGCTGCAAGAAGCCAGGGATGCTGTCTTTACCCTGGATGGTATCCCCCAGCTACGCGAAACCAACACCGTGTCTGATGCGCTGGATGGGGTGACTCTCAGCCTATTCGAAGCGGATTCCACCTCGACGGTGAGTTTTTCTCTCGGACGTTCGGACCAGATCGTGAAGGATAATGTTCAGTCCTTTGTCGATGCCTACAATACCCTCAACACCGCGATCAGCTCCAAGCAGTTCTATGATCCGGACACCAAGGAGACAGGCCTTCTATTAGGTGACACGACCACCAACAAAGTACTTGGGATGCTTAACCAGGCTTTGATAGAAGCCAGTAGTGGGGTTAGCAGCGGTCTCCGTCGCCTGGCTGATATTGGCATAACCACAAACCAAGATGGTTCGTTGGTGCTGAATACGGGCCGTCTGCAAACGGCGCTTGATGACGATCGAGCAGAGGTGCTCAAAGTGCTGGGCTCGACGGAAACGACGAGTTCTGTGGATCTTGAAATCGGATTTCGGCCCAAGGCGGCCAACGCCGGGACCTACGATGTATATGTTACGACCCCCGGGGCGAAGGGGCAGATTTCTGCCAACCAGACGATGGATATCGCTCTCGACGCCGATGAGTATCTAACGTTCACCTATAGCAATAATGCGACAGCTGAGACGCCAACTGTGGATGAGTTTACAGTAGCGCTCAGTTCTGGGGACAACCTCACAACGGTTGTGAATTCCCTCAACTCGGCATTTGCAACCCAGGGCGCAAAAATTGTTGCCTATGCGGAGGGGACATTACTGAAATTTGAGACTACGTTCTATGGTGCCGACGAATCATTTACGGTGGTCTCCGATCGAGACGAGGCTCAAAAAAGTACCGGAGTCGGTACAGCCATTCAGAGTGGGTCAGGGGTAGATATCGTAGGCACGATCAATGGTGCTACTACAACCGGGGACGGCACCTTCTTAAAGGTAGATTCCGACGGTTCGGCGCTGGATAATATGGGTATCGATTATCTCGGAACGGGCACTGGCCTGGTGGGTACCTTCACCCTGACATTGGGGGCAAGCAGTCGATTTGATGCGTTGATAGAGGAAATCCACGAGGGTTCCGACTCGGTGATCGGAATCCGAAATAAGGGGCTTCAACGAACCGTCGATATGTTACTTGATGAGATAAAGTCCCAGGAAAAGCGAGTCGCCAGTGTACAACAGCGTCTTCAGGCACGTTTTGTCGCTTTGGAGAAAGCGATGGCTTCGCTAAACTCGCAGGCATTATTTCTAACGAATCAACTTACGGCATTAAGTAACACCACTAAAAAATAGATGATACACTTCGGGAGTCGAGGACAATGACGATGAGCAAACTCTATAGCCGCGCCTATACGCAGAATAAATATTTGAGCATGTCGCCCGGCCAGATCATTCTGGCTCTCTACGACGGTGTCTTGAGTTCTCTGGAACAAGCCGTTTATGCGATGGACGAGGGTGATATCGCCAAACAGGGGGAGGGGATCCAGAAGGCGCTTCGAATCCTCACGGAACTGCAGGCGTCACTGAAGACCCAGAACGAGGATGACATCAGCACCTCGTTATTCCTCCTCTATGATTATGTCAGTCGACAACTGGTGTACGCGAATCTACACGATGACCGGGATACACTGATGTATTGTGGGTCGTTGATTCAAGAAGTTCGAGATGGTTGGGCCGAAATGTTGAAGACACAAACGACGCAATTATCTCCTGAAGATTCGGAGTCAAATGGGTATCTTTGAACCAGTTAGAGGGAAGCCTCTACAGCTTAACGACCGTGCATTGGAGGTAAAAAGCACGTAGAGTTTGGACAAGCACTATAGGTATGCTAATTTGCCTATAGTTCGCTGGCATGGACGCCGGCAAAAACCGCCCTCAAATTTCCGAGGGTAATCCAAGGAGGACAAGTATGGGACTTACAATCTTTACCAACGTAGCTTCGTTAAACGCGCAACGTCAGTTGCAGAAAAATAACCAGGCGTTGAGCCAGAGTTTTCAACGCCTTTCTTCAGGCCTACGCATTAATACTGCAGGTGATGATGCGGCCGGTCTGGCAATCGCGGACCGTATGCAATCACAGGTTCGTGGTTTAAATCAGGCCGCTCGTAACTCGAATGATGCAATCTCTGTATTGCGTACAGCCGAGGGTGCCCTGGTTCAGACGACGCAGATTCTTCAGCGTCTTCGTGAACTTTCCGTACAGGCCGCCAGTGATACCAACAACACCTCGGATCGGAACTCGCTTCAAGCGGAAGCCGACCAGTTGGTTGTCGAACTTGATCGCATCAAAGATGATACCGAGTTCAATGACAACACATTATTGGATGGTACCTATCTCGGTCGTGTCTTTCAGATCGGTCACGAGGAAGGGGACACCCTGACCTTGAGCGTTGACGAAGTCAGCGCTGCCACTCTCGGTGGTGTCGCAGTGGAAACGGGAACAGCGGCTACTGCCACAGCGGGTGCAGCCGGTGGTATGAGCATTAATGGTATTGATGTCGGCGCATCATTAGCGACCGACGATAGCCTGTCTCTAGCGGCCGACGCCGATGCTTCGGGTATTGCCAAAGCAGCGGCCATCAACCGCATCTCCGGTGAAACCGATGTTTTCGCCTCGGTAAATGCTGCCACAACGGATGGTGGTGTTACCGCAGTAGCGGCCAGTGCAGGCACCAACGTCACCATCAATGGTGTGGATATCACTGTTGGGGCGACGTTGGCGAGTGACTCGGACGGTGCACTTCAAGATGCTATCAATGCTGTAGAGAACCAGACCGGTGTACGTGCTTCGTTGAACGCCAGTGATGCCCTTGTGCTCACGGCGGACGATGGTCGCAATATCGTTGTCGCTGACAATGGTGGAGCGGTATTATTCAGCACGGTTGCCAACGTCGCCGATGGTACCTTTGGTAGCACCATCACCTTGACGTCCGATGCAACCATCGAACTGGCCGGTGCCAGTATCGCCGATTATGGTTTTTCGGTCGGGGACTCCACAGTGGACACGACCCAGACAGTGGATGACATCACCCTGACTACGCAAAGCGACGCAGCGGCTGCAATAACCCTGCTCGATCATGCGATTAGACAGGTTGGTTCCATTCGCTCTGATCTGGGTGCGAACATGAATCGTCTGGATATGACGGTAAGTGTTCTTAGTACCACCTCGGAGAATACTGAAGCAGCCAAGAGTCAGATTCTGGATGCGGACTTTGCGAGTGAGACGGCTACGTTCGCGCGTAACCAGATCATGCAGCAAGCCGCAGCCGCGATGCTTGCCCAGGCCAATGTGTCTGGACAGGTCGCACTCCAGTTGCTCGGTTAAGTATCGACACGAAGGGGCCGGAATCCACCGGCCCCTTCGTGACGTAACCCAGAGACGAACCAATCGGGTGATTTCTGGGCAATCGTTGTTCAGTAATCAAGTCACGGTTCAATTTTAGTTAGTCACCTTCCGACCGGAGAGTCGGATCAGACGCTTTCATATGTGAAAGTAATTCCAAGGAGGACAAGTATGGGACTTACAATCTTTACAAATGTAGCTTCGTTGAACGCTCAACGACAGTTGCAGAAAAACAACGAGGCGTTGAGTCAGAGTTTTCAACGCCTTTCTTCAGGCCTACGCATTAATACTGCAGGTGATGATGCAGCCGGTCTGGCAATCGCAGACCGTATGCAATCACAGGTTCGTGGTTTAAATCAGGCCGCTCGTAACTCGAATGATGCAATCTCTGTATTGCGTACAGCCGAGGGTGCCCTGGTTCAGACGACGCAGATTCTTCAGCGTCTTCGTGAACTTTCCGTACAGGCCGCCAGTGATACCAACAACACCTCGGATCGGAACTCGCTTCAAGCGGAAGCCGACCAGTTGGTTGTCGAACTTGATCGCATCAAAGATGATACCGAGTTCAATGACAATTCATTGTTAGATGGCACCTACCTCGATCGTGTCTTTCAGATCGGTCACGAGGAAGGGGACACCCTGACCTTGAGTGTTGACGAAGTCAGCGCTGCCACTCTCGGTGGAGTTGCTGAGTCGACGGGTACCGCGGTAACAGCTACCGCAGGAGCAGCAGGTGATCTGGTGATCAATGCTGTTGATGTTGGCGCTTCATTAGCGACCGACGATAGCCTTTCTCTAGCGGCCGACGCGGCGGCTTCGGGTATTGCAAAGGCTGCAGCCATCAACCGGATATCCGGTGATACGGGCGTTTTCGCTAGTGTTAACGCGGCGACCGTAACCGGTGGAGCAGCCGTTGTGGCAGATGGGGACGGTTTCTCCGTGGACATCAACGGTGTGACCGTAGCTGTAGCCGCAGTTGTTGGTGATGATGCCGATGGTGCCCTGCAGGATGCTATCAACGCGGTCGAAAATCAGACCGGTGTTCGGGCCTCTTTGAGTGCTGCCAACGAACTCATTCTTACGGCCGACGATGGTCGTAATATCGTTGTCGCTGAAGTAGGTGGCGGTACTGACTTCAATACCTCAACGGGCGTTGCAGCACAGACCCATGGTAGCACAGTCACCCTGACGTCCGATGCAACCATCGAGTTGACGGGTACATTGACGGACTACGGTTTTACCACCATTGCTACGACCACCGTGGATACAACCCAGACAGTGGATGACATCACCCTGACTACGCAAACCGACGCAGCGGACGCAATTACCCTGCTCGATCATGCGATTAGACAGGTTGGTTCCGTTCGCTCTGATCTGGGTGCGAACATGAATCGTCTGGATATGACGGTAAGTGTTCTTAGTACCACCTCGGAGAATACTGAAGCAGCTAAGAGTCAAATCCAGGATGCGGACTTTGCGAGTGAGACGGCTACGTTCGCGCGTAACCAGATCATGCAGCAAGCCGCAGCCGCGATGCTTGCCCAGGCCAATGTGTCTGGACAGATCGCGTTACAACTGCTCGGTTAATGATCAACGCGAAGGGATCGGCTCCTCCGATCCCTTCGCGTCTTGATCCAACTTCGGTCAAATTCCATTGGTGTTTTACCCAAAAACCACCAATTTTTAGTTATTATACAAACAGCAATTATCGACTGCATACCTACAAACAGAACTAAACCAACAATTAACTTCCAACAAAACCTATACAAAATTTAACAAACCGGTTACTATAAAAAAAACCAGTCAGCACGGACGCTGACAAAACCCATCGAATTCGGGGAATCCAAGGAGGACTAAATGGGACTTACAATTTTCACTAATGTGGCGTCGCTGAATGCACAACGATCGTTACAGAAGAATAATAATGCCTTAAATACGAGCTTTCAGCGCCTATCATCGGGCCTTCGTATTAATACGGCGGGGGATGATGCAGCCGGGCTCGCAATCGCGGACCGTATGCAATCACAGGTACGTGGGTTGAACCAGGCGGTTCGAAACGCAAATGACGCCAGTTCGGTTCTACGTACAGCAGAAGGTGGCCTGGTACAGACCACGTCCATTCTTCAACGTCTTCGCGAGCTTGCCGTACAGGCTTCTTCCGATACCAATAACACCTCGGATCGAAATTCTATCCAGGCCGAAGCGGATCAGCTTCTCGTCGAACTTGATCGTATCAAAGATGACACCGAGTTTAATGATCAAGGACTTTTAGACGGCACCTACCTGGACCGCGTTTTTCAGATCGGTCATGAGGAAGGGGATACCCTGACTCTGAGCATCGATGAGGCCAGCGGAGCAACTCTCGGAGCCGTAGCTGAAAATACGGGTACCGCTGTAACTTCTGCTGCTGGTACAGCTGCCTCATTGACAATCGGCGGAATCGATGTTGGTGCGACTCTCGCAACCGACGATACACTGTCGACAGCCAGTATAACTGGGTCGGCGATCGCTAAAACCGCCGCTATCAACCGTATATCTGGGTCCACAGGCGTTACCGCGGCGGTCAACGCTGCAACGGTAACGGGTTCGGCCGCGGTTGCTGCTAGTGCGACCACAGTAGCGGTTACTATTAACGGTGTAGCGGTAAGTGTAGCTGCAGTTGTAGCCAACGACGCCGATAGCGTTCTTCAAGATGCTATCAACGCTGTTGAAAATCAAACGGGTGTTCGGGCCTCTCTGAGTGCTGCGAACGAACTTGTTCTTACAGCTGACGATGGTCGAAATATCGACCTTTCTGCTGAGACCGCATTTAATGCCACAGCGGGCATCGCGATCTCAAGTCATGGTGGTACCATCACCTTGACCTCGGATGCGACCATCACCCTGGCTGGTGCAGGTGCCGCCGCGTATGGCTTCACTGCTGGGGATTCCACGGTGGATAGCGATAGTGTCAGCGATGTCGTATTGACAACGCAGACCGATTCGGAAGATGCCATTACCGTGCTGGATCATGCGATTCGCCAGGTAGGCAGCATGCGCTCGGACCTTGGAGCTCATATGAATCGACTCGATATGTCGATTAATGTGTTGAGCACCACCTCGGAAAATACCGAGGCTGCGAAGAGCCAGATCCAGGATGCCGACTTTGCGAGTGAGACGGCTACGTTCGCGCGTAACCAGATCATGCAGCAAGCCGCAGCGGCCATGCTTGCCCAGGCGAATGTGTCTGGTCAGATCGCGCTTCAGCTTCTCGGCTAAGGAAGATCGAAGGGGACCCGGTATTAGGACCGGGTTCCCTTCGTGAACCAACCGGTGTTCCGGACAACGGGCGTTCGAACACCAGACTCTCAAAAACCAAACCAGATCTAAATAAACGGACAATACGCTAGAAGCAGGTCATTACGACCCGCGAGTAACCCAGTTTCTGGGTACTCAATCCAAGGAGGACAATATGGGACTCACAATTTTCACGAACGTGGCGTCGTTAAACGCACAACGTTCACTTCAAAAAAACAACAATGCGCTGAATACGAGTTTTCAGCGTCTATCTTCGGGCCTTCGTATTAATACGGCGGGCGACGATGCAGCCGGGCTCGCAATCGCGGACCGTATGCAATCACAGGTACGTGGGTTGAACCAGGCGGTTCGAAACGCAAATGACGCCAGCTCGGTTCTACGTACAGCGGAAGGTGGCCTGGTACAGACCACGTCCATTCTTCAACGTCTTCGCGAGCTTGCCGTCCAGGCTGCCTCGGACACCAATAACACCTCGGACCGAAACTCCATCCAGGCCGAAGCCGACCAGCTTCTCGTCGAACTTGATCGCATCAAAGATGACACCGAGTTCAATGACAGTAGCTTATTGGACGGTACCTACCTCGATCGAGTCTTTCAGATCGGTCATGAGGAAGGGGATACCCTGACGATCAGCGTAGATGAGGCCAGTGGGGCAACCCTTGGTGCAGTCGCTGAAAATACCGGTACAGCCGTAACGGCGGTAGCGGGAAGCGCCGGCTCATTATCCATCAATGCGGTGGATGTTGGCGCGACACTCGCCACGGACGACAGTCTTTCACCCGCCACGGATGCAGCTGCTTCGGCGATCGCCAAAGCAACTGCCATCAACCGCGTATCCGGTTCCACAGGCGTTACCGCTGCGGTTAATGCTGCAACCGTTACCGGTGGTGCCGCTGTTGTGGCCGATACAGCCATGGATGTTGTCATTAATGGTGTGACTGTTAGTGCGGCCGTATTAGCGAATGATGCCGATGGTGCTCTTCAGGATGCTATCAACGCCGTTGAAAACCAGACCGGTGTTCGTGCTTCCTTGAGTTCTGGCAACGCTCTCGTTCTGACGGCTGACGATGGTCGGAATATCGTGCTCGCGGAAGTAGGCGGCGATACCGATTTCAACACGGTCGCCACGATTACAGCTGCCACCCACGGTGGTACCATTACGTTGACTTCCGATGCTACGATCACCTTAGCGGGTGGTAGTGAGGCCGCGTACGGTTTCGCAGCTGGAGATACCACTGTGGATAGCGATAGTGTCAGCGATGTCGTATTGACAACGCAGACCGATTCGGAAGATGCCATTACCGTGCTGGATCATGCGATTCGCCAGGTCGGCAGCATGCGCTCGGACCTTGGAGCTCATATGAATCGACTCGATATGTCGATTAATGTGTTGAGCACCACCTCGGAAAATACCGAGGCTGCGAAGAGCCAGATCCAGGATGCCGACTTTGCGAGTGAGACGGCTACGTTCGCGCGTAACCAGATCATGCAGCAGGCCGCCGCGGCCATGCTTGCCCAGGCGAATGTGTCTGGACAAATCGCATTGCAGTTGCTCGGTAGTTAGAGGTTGATGAAGAGGAGTCGGCCATAGAGTCGGCTCCTCTTCTCATTCCTTTTCCTCCTGCAGCCGTGTGGGAATCATTCTCTATTCCGTAAAAAAAAAACCAAATTACATTTCGAGTAGTGGCCGCCGATGATGGCTAGCCAAGCCCCAGTACCGGGGGCGTTAGATCCACGGAGGACAAAATGGCACTCACGATCTTTACAAATATTGCGTCAATAAATGCACAACGCTCGTTACAGAAAAATAATCATGCGCTGAATCAGAGTTTTCAACGCCTATCATCGGGACTCCGTATCAATTCTGCAGCTGATGATGCGGCCGGCCTCGCCATCGCGGATCGAATGGATGCCCAGGTTCGTGGTCTGAATCAGGCGGTGAGAAACGCGAACGATGCGATCTCCGTATTGCGTACTGCCGAAGGCGGACTTATTCAGAGCACGACAATATTACAGCGGCTCCGTGAATTGGCCGTACAGGCGGCTTCGGACACCAACAACACATCGGATCGAAATTCGATCCAGTCGGAAGCCGATCAGCTTGTGGTGGAACTGGACCGTATTACGGCCGACACCGAATTTAACGATCAGACGCTCCTGGATGGGACCTACCTTGGTCGCGCATTCCAAATAGGACATAAACAAGGTGATACGCTTACTTTGGGTATCGGTGATTCAAGCTCCGATGTATTAGGGGGAATTGCCGAATTAACCACGCCAAATGGTGTGAACACAACGCAAGCGAGTGCCGCATCGTTGACGCTCAATAGCGTGGATGTGGGAGCTTCGTTGGCGACCGACGATACCCTTTCCGACTCCGGTAATGCGGCGTCTGCGATTGCCAAGGCTGCTGCCATTAACCGGGTATCTGGTGCATCGGGTGTTACCGCTAACGTCAATTCTGCAATAGAGACAGGTACCAGTGCTGTGGCCGCGGAAGATGGCTTCACCTTCACCTTGAATGGAATTTCTGTGACTGTGGGGGCCGTAGTGGCTAATGACGCCGATGGCACACTCCAGAATGCACTCAACGCTGTAGAGAATCAGACCGGTGTACGCGCGTCCCTGGACGCAAGTAATGCCCTCGTATTAACGGCGGATGACGGTCGGAATATCGTTGTCGTTGATAGTGGCACCAATGAATTCGCCGCCGCCGCAAATATTACGGCGGGGACATTCAGCGGTTCACTGACGTTAACCTCGGACGCGACAATCGAGCTGTCTGTAGCCACGGCCGGTGACGAAGCCATCTTTGGTTTGGCCTTCGGCGGTGGAACGACAGGCACCGAAACGGTTGATAGTACTCGAGTATCCGAAGTCATTATGACGACCCAGACGGATGCCGAGGCTGCCATCACAGTATTGGATAATGCGATACGCCAGGTAGGTTCGTCGCGCTCCGATCTTGGTGCGCATATGAACCGGCTCGAAATGGCGACCAGCGTATTGAGCACGACGTCCGAGAATACGGCGGCTGCTCAAAGCCAGATCCAGGATGCGGACTTCGCGGCGGAGACGGCTGCGTTCGCACGTAACCAGATCATGCAGCAGGCTGCGGCCGCAATGTTGGCCCAGGCCAATATTTCTGGTCAGATCGCTTTACGGTTGCTTAATCTGTAATCCGATAAGGGGTACCGATCCATATCTGGGTCGGACCTGATGATGTAGCGGGCACTGGGCTCCACTTCGGTGGGGCCCAGTCTAGTTTTGAGGTTGCCAAGACCCGGATGTTACCGGTAACGTGAAACGAAGGGTGAGCACTAATGGATGTTGATAAACGGCGTGATGAAAAACGCATCGAATGCGATGCTCTTGTAGACTACGGTTTCAAGGGTGAGGTCGGACTAGACCACCGTCTTGAGAACATCAGTCTGGGCGGAGCGTGTATTCGGGCAGCCAAGGTGCAACCCCTGGGAAGTGTCGTGGTTTTGATGGTGCATTTTCGCGATAGCAGCCATCGTAGTGTGGAGATACGGGGTGTGGTTGCGTGGTCGAACCCGGAACCCCCTGCCGACATGGGAATCCGATTTACCGATATGTCGCCCGAGGCACGAGCGACTCTTCGACGTTATGTAGAGGACCGTGCTGCGTCAGAACAGCAGGCGGCTGCGCCGACGAGCTAGGGAACCTATTCAATTATTAGAATCGGTTTCTTCTTGCTGCCCGATGCCGCCGTCTTGCGTAATAAGACGTAGACGGCGCCTGTGCCACCATCATGGGGTAGGGCACTGGTAAATGCGAGGACGCATCGTCCCACAGTACCCTTCGACAACCATGTCTTGAGTCCCTGCTTCAGGACCGGCTCGTCACTCTTTGAGTGCAGTCCCTTCCCGTGAATGATGAGTACACAGCGGAGTCCCTCCCGGACGGAATCAATCACAAATGACCGTGTCGCTTCTTTAGCGGCCGGTGTGTCCATACCGTGCAGGTCCAGGTGAGCCTGTATGGAATATCTACCTTTTCGCAACCGCCGGACCAGTTGCGAGTCGAGACCCAGGCATTTCCCTTCGATCATCTCGGTGCTGTCCCGAAACTCAAAGCCGGTTTCGCCGCGCACCAACATATTCAGCTCGTTAAGAACCTGGTCATCTTCGTGTTGGGGCGTGTATTCGGCCGTTTTCTCTAATTGGTACGATACGGGGTCTACCGTATCGCTGGAGACGGGTGTGACATTGGCCATAGCCTCCGCAAAAACCGCGTCGTCGGAGGGCCTGGGCGACGATGACTGGGCATTGGCAGTCGATTTCTTCGGTGGCGGGGTTTTCTTGGACTCCTTACGAAGGTCCTTTTTCAACCGTGACAGCTCCGCAAATGGACTGTGGTCCTGGATCTTCTGCTTCGGCGGCGTATTGCGGATCTTCTTTTTCTTTTTTCGTCCCAATTATTTCACCGGACCAGTGAACTCAGTAGGCGGCTTCCAACGCCTGCGCCAGGTCGTCGCGAAGGTCGTCAACGGACTCGACGCCGACAGACAGTCGAATCAACGTATCCGAAATACCCAACTGGGCGCGTTCGTGCGCGGGGACGGAGGCATGCGTCATGATGGCCGGGTGTTCAATGAGAGATTCCACTCCGCCGAGGGATTCGGCCAGCGCGAAGATGGAAACGGCGCATAGAAAGCGACGTGCATTTTCGAGATCCCCTTTCAGAGTCAAGGTGATCATTCCACCTCCCCCGCGTGTCTGCCGCCGGGCGAGAGCCATCTGTGGATGGGATTCAAGCCAGGGATACCAGAGCTTCTCTACCCTGGGATGCGCTTGGAGATAGGTCGCCAATTGAGAGGCGTTTTCAGTATGTCGCTGCATGCGAAGGGCGAGAGTCTTGAGTCCTCGATGCACGAGATAGCAGTCCATGGGCCCGGGAATAGCGCCGATCGCGTTTTGGAGGAATCGTATCCGTTCGGCGAGGTCGGGATCGGATGTTACGACAACACCCCCGACGGAATCGGAGTGGCCGTTCAAATATTTTGTGGTGGAGTGTAGGACAAGATCTGCGCCCAGGCTCAGGGGGGTCTGCAGATATGGGCTTAGAAATGTGTTGTCGACGACAACTAGAATTCCCCGTTCTTTTGCACGTCTGGATAATTCCTGGATGTCCGCGAGTTTGAGCATCGGATTGGTCGGTGTTTCAATCCACAACATCCGTGTCTTCGGCGTACAGGCGGTATCAAAATTGTCTGGATCGCTCAGGTCGGTGAACGTAAAATCTATCCCAAACGGTGTGTATATCTGTTCGAAGATCCGGCGTGTTCCACCATATACGTCATCGAAACTGACTACATGATCTCCGCTTTGTAGTAGTTGAATCAGGGTCGACGTGGCGGCACAGCCCGAGGCGAAGGCGATCCCATCGGAACCACCTTCGAGCTCCGCAACAGCTCGTTCCAGTACTTCGCGGGTGGGATGTTGCGTTCGGGCGTATTCGTAGCCCGTATGCTTTCCCGGTTCTTCCTGGATATAGGTGCTGGTAAAATAGACCGGAGGATTGACGGCTCCGGTGTGTGGATCGGCCTTGAATCCGGCGTGGACGACAAGGGTATCAAGCTGTGTTGGGTC
>Ga0310121_10001615_pt1 | contig 22656 bp, 18 predicted proteins | sample CB27_Tmax_986_MG_FD_203504 | JGI IMG/M metagenome (GOLD analysis project Ga0310121, IMG submission 203504) | Marine microbial communities from Western Arctic Ocean, Canada - CB27_Tmax_986 | ecosystem: Environmental > Aquatic > Marine > Oceanic | place: Canada: Western Arctic Ocean | collected...
ACCATAAAAATTTGCCAGCAAAAAAACGAATTTCTAACTGTCTACCACTAGGGAAAAGTTTTCTAAAATTAGTTTCAAGTATTATTTTTCCGAAATTTTTTGATAACTCAAGGCTTGTTCTTGATGTAAAATATTTGATTGCTCCTTTATTTAAAAAGTCATATCTCAAATTTAATATACTATAATCGGGATCTGTTTTAACATCACCATCTTTTTCTCTATGAACATTAAACCAGGATACATTAAGTAATTGTCTTTGATTTGATCTAAGATCAGGTGTTCTAAAAACCCAAGATAAACTAGGAACAAAAACTGTATATCTTAAACTGGAGTTATAATGGTATGAACGTCCAAATATTTGTAGCTGAGTTAAATAGTTATTATCGTAATCATTATAAAACTTTAGCACTGATTTAAAAGAGCCTACCCAAGATTTTTCAATAAAAGTGTATTCTGGATAAACATCCAAGGTAAAAGGCTGAGATTTTATTTTTTTATTAAATATTCTCATCCCACTAGAAATACCATCATATTTATTAAAATTAAATATTGGATTATAGAAAATTTGATTTTTTTTAGGATCTTCTATATCTTTTAAAAAATTAAACTTTAATGGTTTTATTTTAAGTGAGTTGTTTATATTTTTCCAATTATTATTCTTATTTGATTCAGGGAAGTTTATATTTGGATTTAATGAAATGTAATCTGAATTAAGTCTTTTTATATTAACAAATGTTTCATTATTGCTTAATGTTATCCATTTTTCATAAATAATAGAGTCTTTTTTAATAAGAGCAAGTTTTACTGGGATTGATCGATTTGACTTTTCTTTTATTATAAAAGAAATAGAGTCTTTTTTTAAAACTATATTATTGATTTTTAGATCATATGCTTTTCTGTCTTTTATATACTCATTAAAAAACCATTTTGTTTTGTTTTGGGTTTTTTTTAATAAAAATGATTCAAATTCTTCAATTGAATTCTTTAATACATATTCTTTTAAATATTCTATAAATTCTTTTTCCCCAATATTTTTTTCAATGAAACTTAATCCAAGTCCTACATGATATGGAGAAGCAATCTTTTCATTAAATTTAATTAATTTCTCTTTTGAAGTAATATCTGGCTGTTGAAGATTTGATCTTTGTGAAAATTCATAAAAAAATTCATATCCATCATTAAATTTTAGTTTTGATAATTTAAAAGGCTTTAACAAAAAATAATTAGAGATTTCTCCTAAAAATTTTTCATTTGGATAAAAGGTTTCTACAAATTTTATCATTATATATGTTTGAATTCCATTAATTATCCAATGATTTTTTCTTTTGTCAATTATTAATAATTCATTTAAATAATTATTTAAAAAAGCTTTTAAGAATTTTATCTCGTAATAAAATTTGTTTGAATAAACATTTAAAAATTTAGGGAGCTGATTTAATCCATAAAAAGGATTTTTGTCATAATCATTTTTAAGAACTAATATTTTTTTATGAGGAAATGGTTCTAGAAGAGAGGAAACAAATGAATCAATTTTATTTTGACTTTTAATAAGTTGAATTGAGTCGATAAATTTGTCATTTAGATTACTTATAATGATTCTTTCATTGTTTAATTTAATTAATTTAAATTTATTTTGAGCATTAAATATAAATTGAGCCCGTGTTTGATTTTGACCTTTAAATTCACAAATTAATCTATCATCAATAATTTCAATATTATTTTTATTTAGATTACTTACTAAATTTAAATTTATTGGGTATTCCCATTTGATTTTAAAATTTGAAGGCAGAGAACTGTTGTCGTCTATATCGAGGTTACTATTTAATATCCAGTTATCTTTAATGAATGGGGCTAAAGAAATGTGCCAGTATCTTAAATTAATAGAGGAATCCTTTTTTATTCCAAAACCAGTAAATTTTTGATCCGGCAGTTTAATTGAATATTTTAGTTTAATTAACACCTCTTCATTTAAAGAAATATATTCTGGCAGGAACACTTTTATTATATCAGGATGATTTTTTTCCCTTATCCATACTAAATCAATATTGTTTTTTGAAATCTTATTTATTTTAGTATATCCTCTTTTGTTTTTTGATGATAAATAAAAACTTCGATTGTATTCTTCTGCTAATCTATTTGATAATGGAGTTTTAGTGTTTTGATAAGAGTTTGACCAATCATAAAGAAATAATTCATTTGTTTTATCTTTTCTTATATTTTTAAATTTTATTAATTGTGAGATAATTACTGTTTCATTTTTTAGATCGAGATTAGCTGAAATGTTATAATGTGTGTTAATTTGGGCGTTAATACTTGATGAACTAAAAAGTATTATTAAATTAAGGAAAAAGTAATTTAATTTATTCATTTAAAAGATTAAAAATTAGGTCTTAAATTTTTGTTATTTTCATAAAACTCATTTAATATTTCAATTACTTCCTTTGAAGTATCGACAATTTTAAAAATTATAAGATCATTTTTATCTATTTTATTAGTTTTTAATAATTTTTCTTCTAGCCAGTTAACTAATCCTTTCCAATACTCTTTTCCCACTAAAATAACAGGGAATTTATCTATTTTTTTAGTTTGAATCAATGTCAATGCTTCAAAGAATTCATCTAAAGTTCCAAGACCACCGGGCATTACGATAAAACCTTGTGCGTATTTAACAAACATAACTTTTCTAACGAAGAAATAATGAAAATCAATCAATTTATCGCTGTCAATGTATTTATTACTTCCTTGCTCATGAGGAAGCAGGATGTTTAATCCTACTGATACTCCACCTGCAATTTTAGCGCCTTTATTTGCTGCTTCCATTATTCCTGGGCCACCACCGCTAATAACCCCATAACCATTTTCAACAATTTCTTTGGCAATATTAACTGTTTTTTTATAATCATCATTTGATGAATTACTTCTTGCTGAACCAAAAATTGAAATACAAGGACCTATGGCGCTAAGTTTTTCATATCCTTCGACAAATTCACTCATTATTTTAAATAGTGACCATGAGTCATGGGTTTTAATTTCATTCCAATCCTTTTGTTTATCGTTTTTCATATTAATACTTTTTTATTTTTAAGTTCTTTGAATAAAAATTTAGATGTATAGCTATGCTTATTTCTAATTATCTCCTCAGGACTTCCTTTACAAATTATTTGACCTCCATTATTACCACCGTCTAATCCTATGTCAATAATATAATCTACTTGTTTAATTACATCAATGTTATGCTCAATTATTAATATAGTATTTCCTTTTATAACAAGAATATTTAGAACTTCTAATAAAACTTTAATATCCTCAAAATGAAGTCCTCTAGTTGGTTCATCTAAGATATAAAAAGTATTTCCAGTGTCTTTTTTTGAGAGCTCACTTGAAAGTTTTATTCTTTGTCCTTCTCCACCAGATAAAGTAGTAGAAGGTTGACCTAGAGAAATATATCCTAAACCAACATCTTTAATAACTTTTAATTTTCTAAAGATTTTTGGGATTAATTCAAAAAAATCATAAGCTACATCAATAGACATATTTAATACATCTGAAATGGATTTACCTTTATATCTTATTTCTAATGTTTCTCTATTAAACCTTTTACCCTGACAATTTTCGCATTTAACATTTACATCAGGAAGAAAATTCATTTTAATTGTTTTTAATCCTGCTCCTTGACATGTTTCACATCTTCCTCCAACAACATTAAAACTAAATCGTCCAGGCTTGTAACCTCTAATTTTAGATTCAGGAGTTAAGGAAAATAAATTTCTTATTTCATTATACATGCCACAATAAGTTGCAGGGTTACTTCTAGGAGTTCTTCCAATTGGTTGTTGGTTTATTTCTATAATTTTGTCAATATTTTCTATACCTAAAATTTTAGAATAGGGTAAAGGTTTTTTTACTCCATTAAAAATTTTAGCATTTAAAATTGGATACAAAGTTTCATTAATAAGACTTGATTTTCCACTTCCTGATACACCAGTAACACCAATCATTAAACCTAGAGGAAATTTTACATTAATATTTTTTAAATTATTTCCAGTGCAACCTTCTAGTTCAATAAATTTCCCATTCCCTTTTCTTCTTTTTTTTGGGACAGGAATTTTTATTTTATTACTTAAATATTTTGCTGTTATTGTGTTGTTATTTATTAAGGAATTTGGAGTTCCAGTTGAAATTATTTCACCTCCATTTTCTCCAGCTAAAGGACCTAAATCAATTAAATAATCAGAATTAAGAATAATATCCTTATCATGTTCAACTACAATTATTGAATTTCCAATATCACGTAATGACTTTAAGGAACTTATTAATTTTAGATTATCTTTTTGGTGAAGACCAATACTTGGTTCATCTAAAATATATAATACTCCAAGTAATTGTGAACCAATTTGGGTAGCTAGTCTTATCCTTTGGGATTCTCCTCCCGATAAAGATTTAGTAGGTCTATTCAAACTTAAATAATTTAAACCTACATCAAGGAGGAATTTAAGTCTAGATAAAATTTCTTTTATTATTTCTTCTCCAATTAATTTTTCTTTATTAGATAATTTTTCATAAAGGGTCTTTAGCCAAGTGTATAAATAACTAAGATCCATTTGCGATAATTCAGAAATATTTTTTTTGTTAATTTTAAATTGAAGAGACTCTTTATTTAGTCTGAGGCCATTACATGTTTCACATTCTGTTTTATTCATAAAATTTGATGCCCATCTTTTTATAGATGATGATTCAGAATTTTCAAAACTATTTTTTATAAATTTTTCAATTCCTTCATAGTTAATGGAATATAATCTTGTTATTCCAAGAGTTTTAGATGCTATTTTAAATTTTTCTTTTCCCCCATTAAGAATAATATCAAGGGCTTTATCAGGGATATTTTTAATAGGATTATATAGAGAAAAATTATATTTTTTTGATATAGTTTCAATTTGTTTATAGGACCAAGAGTTTTTTTTATTTCCTAATGGAATTATTCCTCCATTTTCAATTGATAGACTATTATCAGGTATAATTTTTTTTCGATTTACCTTATATTGAACACCTAGTCCTTTACAATCTTTACACATTCCTTTGGGTGAATTAAAAGAGAATGTATTTGGTTCAGGTTTTTGATAAGAAATTCCAGTATCAGGACATACAAGTTCTCTACTATAATACTTTTCTTTTTTAGTTTCAGAATTAATTATTAAAACTGAATTGTTACCGTGATAAAGAGCAACTTTTAAAGATTCTTTTAGTCTAGAATTTGATTCAGTTTTATCTTTTACTACAATTCTATCAATTAACAATTCTATGTCATGATTTTTATATCTATCAAGCATCATTTCTTTCTTTAACTCAATAAATTGATCATCTACTCTTGATTTTAAAAAGCCTTTCTTTATAAAGGAATCAAATAATTCTCTATAATGACCTTTTCTAGATTTTATTATTGGAGATAAAATGTAAATTTCTTTAAATCTAAATTCTTTATTGATTAATTCAACTATTTGATCATCTGTATAACTCACCATTTTTTTATTGGTGATATAACTGTAAGCAGTACCTATTCTTGCAAATAAAAGACGAATAAAATCGTATAATTCTGTCATTGTTCCAACTGTTGATCTTGGATTTTTTGACGTTGTTTTTTGTTCTATAGCAATAACAGGTGATAGACCATCAATTTTGTCAACATCTGGTCTTTCCATATTTCCAATAAATTGTCTTACATAAGCTGAAAAGGTTTCCATGTACCTTCTTTGACCTTCAGCATATATTGTGTCAAATGCTAGAGAAGATTTTCCACTTCCAGATAAACCCGTAATTACAATAAATTTATCTTTTGGAATTGACAAGTTTATATTCTTTAAATTATGAACTCGAGCACCTTGTATTTCGATAGTATTTTTTGAATATTTCATAAAGCAAACCAACAAAATTAAGATTTTAAGTTGACAAGTTTGCTGTCAGTTAAATCAGTTTATGAATTAATACAAAAATGAAGAGGAATCATCTCCTCTTGGGTCAGCACCTGTAGTTATTATACCTTGATTATTTATATATATAGCATCAACTCTTCCTATTGACCCTCTATTAGTAGAACTAATAAAATATCCTTTATTTAAAAGAGCAGGAATTACATTATTAAATCGTTTAGGTTCTAATCTAACTTCATCTGGTACCCATTGGTGATGAAATCTTGCGGAATTAACTGCTTTTTGAATATTCATTTTAAATTCGTAAACATTTAAAATTGTTTGAAGAACAGAAGTAATAATAGTTGACCCTCCTGGAGTTCCTAAGATCATGGATATTTTTCCGTTTTTTTCAATTATTGTTGGCGTCATAGAGCTTAACATTCTTTTTCCAGGTTGTATTGAATTTGCTTCACTTCCAATTAATCCAAACATGTTTGGAACACCAGGTTTTCTGCTAAAATCATCCATCTCATTATTTAAGAAAAACCCTCCATTTTCGACATAAACTTTTGACCCATAACTGGCATTTAATGTTGTAGTAACAGCAACTGCATTTCCGTCAGGATCAATTATTGAGTAATGAGTAGTTTCATCACTCTCTTTAAAAAAAATATTACCATAACTTACCTGAGATGAAGGGGTTGCTTTATTAAAAGAAAAATTATTCATTCTTGATTTTAAGTATTCACTAGAAATTAGACTTTTTGCAGGAATATGGATAAAGTCAGGATCTCCGAGAAACTCACTTCGATCAGCATAAGATCGTCTTTCAGCCTCAATTAATAATTGCATGTATTTTAGTGAATTATGACCATAACTCTCCAAAGGAAAAGGTTCAATCATTTTCATTATCTGTCCTAAACAAATACCTCCACTAGAAGGAGGAGACATTGAATAAATGTTTAAGTTTTTATATTGAAAATTAATTAACTCTCGCCATACAGGAGAATAGTTTTTTAAATCATCTAAAGTTATTACACCTCCTGTTTTTTTTATTTTATCGATTATTAATTTGGCAGTAGGTCCTTCATAAAAACCTTTTTCACCTTCTTTTTGTATCAGTTTAAGTGTAGATGCTATTGCATAATTTTTAACAGTATCACCTGGTTTATATTTATTAGCATAAAAAGTTTCTTTACCATTTATTTTTATGAAATCATTTCTTTTTTCATTTAGGCTTTCAGCTTGTTTTTTTGTTACCAAAAATCCTTTTTCTGCAAGTTCTATTGCTGGTTGAACAAGAGATTCCCATGGTAAAGAGCCCATTTTTTTATGAATTTCATATAATCCAGCAACAGTTCCAGGAACTCCAACAGCAAGACCTCCTAGAGTGCTTTTATCAGGAAGAACATTACCCTCATTGTCTAAATACATATTTTTACTTGCTTTTTCAGATGCTTTTTCTCTATAATCTAGACTTCCTTTTTCTCCATTTGATTTTCTGTAGACAAAAAATCCTCCTCCAGCTAAATTACCAGCATTTGGATAACATACAGCTAGTGCTAAATCTGTTGCAATCATTGCATCAAAGGCATTGCCTCCTTTCGCCATAATACTAATTCCTATATCAGAAGCTTCTTTTCGAGCAGAAACAACCGCTGCTTTTGGTTTGTCATGTTTTTTAAAACATCCTAAAAAGAAAATTAATATAAGTAAACAGCCTGTTAATGAGGAAAATTTAGTATTCATTTATAAATTTTAAGATTTCTTTGTTCGAGTGCGAAACTACATCATTAATTAATGTAAAAAAACTTTTTTCATAAAACGAATAGTTTTCTTTTAAATCATTTATGGACAGACTTAGTTTTGATCCAAATTTTGTTTTATAATCCATTTGATCTAAGATTATTTCAAGATCATTTAAATTGTGACACATATATAACCAATCTAATTTTATTAGCTTTGATATAAATAGTTGAACTTTTTTCATCAAAATTGTCTGAATATTTTAATAAAATTTCATAAAAATGATTTAAGTAAAATCTTAGTTCAACGTCATTAAATTGATTCCAGTTCTTTGCCAAAAAATGATCAAAATACAGTCAATAATTACTCTGCTGTAATGTCTGTGTTTTGGGAAAAGTTTACGACAACAATTTTTTGTTATCTTATGATTATCTGTAAAATTATCAATTGATCTATGAAGTAGAACTCCAATTTGAAAGTCTTTAGATAGTTTTAGATATGATTTCCCTTTAAATTTATCTGTTAATAAATTTCCTACAGAAATAGTTGGATATGAATTTGATAAAAAAATGTGAGCGAGATAATTCATTAGTCAAAACTAATTTAATTATGATTAAGAAAATAATATAATTATTGTTGATAAGGGTATTATCTTTGTTTTATGCCACTAATTAAATCCATTTCGGGTATTCGAGGAACTATTGGCCTAGATAATGAGGAAAATCTTACTCCGACTAATATAAAAAAATTTGTTTTTTCCTATTGCAATTGGATTCTTTCAGTAAGCAGGGATGCTAAAACAACTATTGTTACTGGAAGAGATAGTAGAGATTCTGGCCCTGTTATTCACGAAATAGTTAATCAAACAATAATTTCAATGGGAATAAATGTTCTTGATATTGGTCTTTCTACAACTCCAACAGTGGGTTATTCTGTGCCAAGAACCAATTCTCAAGGAGGAATAATCGTTACAGCAAGCCATAATCCAAAGGAATGGAATGCTTTAAAATTATTAGACAGTAATGGAGAGTTTATAAATGAAGAAAGTGGAAAGCTTATAATAGAAAATGTAAATAATATAGAATTAAAATTCTTAGAGGTTGAAAAATTAGGAAATATAAAATTTAAAGAGGGCTTTTTTAAAAAGCATATAGACGCAATATTAAATATACCTTTTTTGAATACAGAAAAAATTAAATCTAAAAAATATAAAGTAGTTCTTGATGGAATCAATTCAACAGGAGGTGTTGCTATTCCATATCTTTTAGAAAAGTTAAATATTGAGTGTGTGAAAATAAATTGTATACCAGATGGAAATTTCGCACATAATCCTGAACCTTTGGAGGAAAATTTAAAAGGTCTATGTGAAGAAGTTAAACTGAATTCTGCTGATTTTGGAATCGCTGTTGATCCTGATGTAGATAGATTGGTTTTTGTTGATGAAAACGGTAAATTCTTTGGAGAAGAATATACCCTTGTAGCTTGTGCAGAATATATTTTAAATAAGACACCTGGAAATACAGTTTCAAATTTATTTTCAACTAGAGTTTTAGCTGATATTACAGTAAAATTTGGTGAAAAATATTATTCAAGTCCCGTTGGTGAAGTTAACGTTGTAAAAAAAATGAAGAAAGTTAATGCTGTTATCGGAGGAGAAGGTAATGGAGGTGTTATTTACCCTAAAACACATTATGGTCGAGATGCTTTTATTGGTATAATTTTTTTTATATCACACTTAGTTGATAGAAATCTAACTGTTTCAGAATTAAAAAAGACATATCCTCAATATTTTATTAGTAAAAATAAGATTGAATTGTCAAGTAATGTAAATATTAAACATATTTTTGAAAAGATTGAGTTTTTATATAAAACAGAGAAAATTAATAAGGATGATGGATTAAAAATAGACTTTAATGATTCATGGATTGGTATTAGAAAGTCAAATACTGAAAGGATAATCAGAATTTACTCAGAAGCAAAAACCTTATCTCAAGCTAATAGATTGTCAGATAAAATTATAAGTCAAATTAAAGAAGATGTTTAGTTTTTGTATGTTTGAATCTATTATGTGACCAAAAATATTCAGATGGATCTAATTTTATTTGATTCTCTACTAATTCTATGTATTTGTCTGTGATTTGATATGGTTTACTATTTATAGGGTTTTTAGACAAAATTTTAAATTCAGCTACATAATAACCTCTTTTTATCCTTTTTATGTCAGCAAAAACAATTGGTATATTTAATTTTTTTGCTAGGCGTTCTGCACCTGTAAAAACAGGAACTTTAATCCCCATAAATGTTCTCCAATATGAATCTTTTCTGATTTTTGGAGATTGATCACTTGCAAATCCATATACAGCTTTATAATTATTCCTTTCATTTTCTGTAATAGATTCAATAGTATGATATCTTGACAAAATAAGACCGTTATGTTTTTTTCTAATTTTTTGAACAAGTTTATCAAAGTATGGATTTTCTAAAGGAGTATAAATTCCAATTGCTTGGTTTTTAATGTGAGAACCTAATGACACCATCCATTCCCAACTAGAATAATGCCCACACAAAACAAAACAACTTCGGTTATGATTTTCAAATTTTTTTAATATTTCTATATTTTTAAACTTAAATCTTTTAGTCATTTCTTTTTTTGACATTCCTAAGGATTTAATAATTTCAAGAAAGAGATCAGACATGTGTCTGTATGCTTTTTTTTCTAGAATGATTTTTTCTTTTTTATCCATATCTGGAAAAACAAGAGACAAATTTTTTCTTATAATTTTTTTTCGGTAGTTTAAAATGAATTGTAAAAAAAATGACATAATGTTTGATAAAATATAAAATAAAGGAAAGGGAAGTTTTGATATTACATACAATATTGGATATGTGAAAAAATATGTTAAAGCGTGCAATTTTAATTTATTAAGAATAATTGTCAAAGATAATTAATTAGTAGCCAAAATTTAATATAACTTTATAAGTGTTTACTAGTTATTAAAGTTTTTAAAATGGATTTTAAAAATAAAACATCTTTAACACAAATTTTTGAAAAGTTTTTTTCAACTTATAGGGAAAGAGTTCCTTATGTAAATAAGATAACTAAGGCTATGATCAAAAAGAACTTATTTATTAATCAATCTGATATATTAAATGATCATGTTGCTTTTCGAATACTAGGGGTTAATTGTTTAGGAATAAAATCTTTTGAAAAAATATGAAAGAAATAAATTCAATTCTTCAAAATTTAGATATTTTGAATCATGAAAAGGGTTGTTCAACAGGTTCAAATTGGTTTGCAAATGGGCGAAATTTTATTTCCTATAGCCCAGTTGATGGAAATAAAATAAGTCATATTTACGGAGCCTCTAAAAAGGATTATAAAAGAGTTGTTTCAGTAGCTAAAGATGCTTTTACAAAATTTAGACAAATTCCTGCTCCTGAAAGAGGTAATATAGTTAGACAATTTGGAAATAGGTTAAAAGAAAAAAAAAGCCTTTTAGGATATTTGGTTTCTTGGGAAATGGGTAAATCTTTGCAAGAAGGTCTTGGCGAGGTTCAGGAAATGATTGACATTTGTGATTTTGCCCAAGGACTTTCAAGACAACTTTATGGATTAACAATGCACTCAGAAAGATCCAAACATAGGATGTATGAGCAATATCACCCTTTGGGAATAGTAGGTGTAATTTCTGCATTTAATTTTCCAGTCGCTGTATGGTCTTGGAATACAGCTTTAGCGTGGGTTTGTGGAAATGTTTGTATATGGAAACCAAGTGAAAAAACTCCTTTGTGTAGTATAGCATGTCAAAAAATAATAAATCAAGTTTTTGTTGAGAATAATTTGCCAGAGGGCATTTCATGTTTAGTTAATGGAGGTCCTAAAATAGGAAGATTAATTGCTGAGGATATAAATATTTCATTACTATCGGCTACTGGATCAACGAAAATGGGAAAGAATGTAGCTAGTGTTGTTGGAAAAAGACTTGGCAAAACTCTTTTAGAATTGGGTGGTAATAATGCTGTGATTGTTACAAAACATGCAAAACTAGATCTTGTAGTAAAAGCTGCTGTTTTTGGTGCTGTAGGAACATGTGGACAAAGATGCACTTCGACTAGAAGGTTAATAGTTCATGAGAAAATATATGATAAAGTCAAAAAAATGCTAATCAACGCTTATAATCAATTAAATATTGGAAATCCAATTGATGAAAAGAATCATGTAGGGCCACTTATTGATAAAGACTCTATGAAAGAATATATCAAGGCAATTAATGAAGTTAATTCACAAGGAGGTGAATGGGTTGTTAATGGGGGGCAAATTAATATAAAAGGATTATCAGGAGGATGTTATGTGAAGCCTGCTATTGTAGAAATTAAGCATAATGCAGTTATAGTTCAAAAAGAGACTTTTGCACCAATTTTGTATTTGCTAAAATATACTGGTGAAATTACTAATGCGATAGATTTTCAAAATGAAGTTTCTCAAGGATTGTCATCTGCAATTATATCTGAAAATTTATCTGAGGTTGAAACTTTTTTATCACATTGGGGAAGTGATTGTGGTATAGCAAATGTTAACATTGGTACTTCTGGCGCAGAGATTGGGGGTGCTTTTGGTGGAGAAAAGGATACTGGAGGAGGTCGTGAGAGTGGATCAGATTCATGGAAAGTCTACATGAGGAGACAAACTAATACGATAAATTATTCTGGAGAGCTACCTCTTGCACAAGGTATTAAATTTGATATATAGATAATTAATATTCATAAGAAATGCAATCTATTTCACCTGTGGTTCTTTTTATTGTTATTTCTAATGTTTACATGAGTTTTAAAGGTTTTAAAGATTATTATTTTTTTGAGAAATATAAATTCAATATTAAGAATTTAAAAAACAGAGAATATATTAGGTTTATTTCATCAGGGTTTCTTCATGTTGATTCAACTCACTTAATATTTAATATGATAACTCTTTATTTTTTTTCACAGGTAGTTCTTATTAAGCTAGGTGTTTTTCCGTTTATTTTTATTTATATAGGAAGTTTAATTATTGGTAACATTGCATCATTTTATTATCATTTTAATGAAAACGACTATAGTGCTGTAGGTGCTAGCGGGGCAGTAACAGGAATCCTTTTCAGTTCAATATTAATTTATCCTGAAATGGAATTATTTATATTTTTTATACCAATACCAATTCCAGGATACATTTTTGTTATAGGATATATGGTTTATACAATTTATGGTATAAAAAGCCAATCTGACTCTATAGGTCATGTCACTCATTTTGGAGGGGCAGTTTCAGGAATTTTGATAAGTTTATTTATTATGCCTAAGCTTCTTGTTGAGTCAAGGTTAATTATAATTGTTTTACTAACTACTATTTTAATTAGCGGTTATTATTTATTTAAAATAAAAAGATAGCTGATTGCTTTATTGAAGTAATTCTTCAATTTTCTTTTCGAGTTGAATTCCTCTTAAATTTTTTTCTAAAATCACTCCATTTGAATCTAAAAGAAATGTCGCGGGAATAGCCGTAACATTGTAAAGAACTGCTATTGGTTCTTTCCAAAACATTAAGTTTGAAATATGTTGATCCCACGATAAGCCATCATCATTTATTGCCTTTATCCATTGATCTTTATTTTTATCTAAAGAAACGGAAACTATTTGCAACCCTTTTTTATTAAACCTATTATACATATTGACTAGACCTGGATTTTGAATTCTACAAGGTTTGCACCAACTTGCCCAAAAATCAATTAGAGTAATCTTTTTAAGATTTTCATCAAGGTTAAAAATTTCCCCATCTGGTTTAGGGCCACTGAAAATTGGGGCTAATAGCCCTATTTTTACAGGTTTTTCAGTAACTTTAAGAAGCTGATTTAGGTTAATTCCAGAGGGACTATTTGTGACTCTTTTGGTAAAATTAGTAAAGTATTTTTTTGCACTATCTTTTGAAATTGATTTTGAATTTAAAAAGCGCTCAAGTATTAAAACCGAAATATATGAATCTTTGTTTTTTTTAATAAAGTCTAATTCATAACTTTTAATTTGATCATTCGTTCCAGAGAGTTCTTCTTGAAGATCTAAATAAACAAGAGTGTCATTTAATACAGAAGCTTCTTGCATTTCCTTACGAATAGAATTTATAGTGTTTATAAATGTTTTAGTTGTGAATTTATATTCCATAAAACTATCATTAGATTTTGTGCCATAAGAAGTAGAAGTTGGAATACTGTCTTTATATAATTCTATGTTTATATTTCCTTTTTCTAATATAAATGGAAAATTTCCACGATGATCCTTAACTTGTAAGAAATTTATATTAGGTATGAAAACTTCTCTCGTAAAACTAAAGGACCCATTATCTGAATAAGTAGAATCAATAATAATAGGTTGACTATTTGAGTCTGCTTCTATAAGGAAAATTGTTTTTTTTGAGTTTTCATCTATATTCCCAGATATATTTGATGAATTATTATCGGAATTACATCCATAGATAATAAATAATGGCATTAATAAGCGTTTAATCATTTTTCTTTATAATCCGCTATAAAAGTAATCATTTATATAGAAAAAACTTATTATTAAATTAGCTTTAGAAAAATTATAAGTTGAATAAAAAAAAGATTAGTTTACTTAGCAAGCAATTGACTGGAGAGGTTAAAAGCGATCCTTTATATCAAAAACTTTATGCTACAGATGCTTCAGTTTACAGAAAATATCCAATTGCTGTAGCTTTTCCAAAAACAAATTCTGATATTAAAAAAATTATTTCCTTTTGTCTAAAAGAAGGATTGTCAATTATTCCACGTACAGCTGGAACTTCATTAGCTGGTCAGTGTGTAGGCTCTGGAATCGTTGTTGATGTTTCCAAATATTTTAACAAAATTATTTCACTAGACAAAAAAAATAAAACCGTTAAAGTTCAACCCGGAGTTATAAGAGATCAACTTAACATGTTTTTGAAGAAATATGGTCTTTTTTTTGGACCAAATACCTCAACTTCTAGTTATTGTATGATAGGGGGTATGGTTGGGAATAATTCGTCAGGAACATCCTCAATAAAATATGGAGTTACAAGAGATAAAGTTTTAAAGTTGAAAACTATTCTTTCTGATGCTTCAGAAGTTGCTTTTGAGAGCTTAGATGATAATGAAATTAAAAGAAAAATTAAATTAGATAGTTTAGAAGGTGATATTTATAGATATTTTATAAAAAGATATAGTGATAAAATCAATCAAAATAAAATAATTAATGGTTTTCCAGATCAAAAGATTCATAGGAGGAATACAGGTTATGCATTAGATTCAATCATTAAACAAAAACCTTTTAACAATAAAGGCCCTAATTTAAATTTATCTAAAATTTTAACCGGTAGTGAGGGGACCCTTGCATTTACAACAGAAATAACATTAAAATTAGAATCTTTACCTCCGTTAAACAGTATAATGTTAGCTCTTCATTTTGAGTCCATTCAAAAGGCGATGGAGTCTGTCGTATCTGTTATGAAATACGATTTATATACATGTGAATTAATTGATAAAACTATTTTGGACTGTACACTTCATAATCCGTTACAAAAAAAGAATAGATTTTTTATTAAGGGAGATCCTAAAGCAATATTATTGTTAGAGTTTAAAAATGATAATCTTAATGCTATTGAAAATCAATTAAATAGAATAAAGAAAAATGCTTTAGTTAATAAATTGAGTTATGCACAAGTAGAGTTGAGAGGAAATGAAATTAAAGCTGCTCTTAGTTTAAGACATGCTGGTTTAGGACTTCTTGGCAACATGATTGGAGATGAAAAAGCTGTAGCATGTATTGAGGATACGGCTGTTCCTATAAAATTTTTAGCTGATTATATTTCGGATTTTCAAAAATTAATAAAAAAGTTTAATCAAGATATAGTTTATTATGCCCATGCAGGAGCAGGTGAATTGCATTTAAGACCAGTACTGAACTTGAAAACAAGCAAAGGGGTTTCAGATTTTAGAAATATATCATCATCTGTTGTAGATTTAGTTAATAAATATAATGGTTCTTTAAGTGGTGAACATGGTGATGGTATTGTTAGATCTGAATTTATATCTAAAGTAATTGGAAAAAATAATTACAATTTTTTAGAAGAAATAAAAAAAGTTTTTGATCCAGAAAATATTTTTAATCCTGGTAAAATTATTAATCCTTTGCCTATGGATAAAAATTTAAGATATGAAGTTGATAAAAAAGAGCCTGAAATTAAAACTATTTTTGATTTTTCAAAAGATAAAGGTATAATAAGAGCTTCTGAAAAGTGTAATGGCGTTGGAAATTGTAGAAGTGTTTCACTAACAGGAACTCTTTGTCCAAGTTATAGAGCTACAAGAGATGAATTGCATAATACTAGAGGAAGAGCAAATGTTTTAAGGGAAGTATTAACTAATAATGTTAAAAAAAATAAATTTGACAGTGATGAGTTAAAAAAAGCTATGGATTTATGTCTAAGCTGTAAGGCATGCGCAACAGAATGTCCTAGTAGTGTTGATATTGCTCTATATAAAGCTGAATTTCAATATCAGTATCAAAAAGTAAATGGTTCTTCTTTAAGAGATAATATTTTTGCTTATAGTGGAAAAATAAGTAAAGCTGTTCAGTCTTTTAGATTTGTTTATAATTCTATGTTATCAAATAAAATAACGGGAAATTTACTAAAAAAAATATTAAAAATATCTATTAAAAGATCTATACCAAAGGTTGAGAAATCTTTATATAAGAGACTGAAAAACAATAATATAAATAACCCTTTAAAATCTGTTTATTTATATTTGGACGAATTTACAAATTATATTGACACGGAAATAGGTAAGGATTGTATTTATTTATTAGAAAAGCTAGGTTACAAACTAAATTTTTTACCTCCAACAGAAAGTGGAAGGACATATATTTCAAAAGGATTTCTTGATAATGCAAAAAGATGTGCTCAAAATAATGTTAACTTATACAGTGATATAATTAATGAATATATTCCCTTACTAGGCATTGAACCATCAGCTATTTATACTTTTAAGGATGAATATCCGAAATTATGTGATAATACTGAAAAAGCTAAAAATTTAGCAAAAAATTGTTTTTTAATTGATACTTTTATTTCTGACGAGATAAATAAAGGAAATATTAAATCAGAATCTTTTCATAATGAGACAAAAAAAATTAAGATTCACGGACATTGCTATCAAAAGGCTTTGGGATCGGTATTTGACACTTTTAATCTTTTAAATTTACCTGTTAATTATGAAGTAACTGTACTAAACACAGGTTGTTGTGGGATGGCAGGGGCTTTTGGTTTCGAAAAGGAGCATTATGAAATTAGCCAAAAAGTTGCTCAAGAAAGACTATATCCATCGATAAATAAAGCTGATTCAAGTGATATTATAGCCGCAAATGGCACAAGCTGTAGGCATCAAATTTATGATGGCACTAATAGAAAAAGTTTACATCCAATATCGATTTTAAGAGCTGCTTTAATATAAATTTTCTTGTCATATTTTAGAATTCAAACTTTCAAACTATCTTTGCAAATAATATGTCAGGTAATACTTTCGGTAAAATATTTCAATTAACGTCATTTGGAGAATCTCATGGCCCAGCAATTGGAGGCGTTATCGATGGATGTCCTGCAGGAATAAATATAGATTTTGACAAAATTCAAAAAGATCTAGATAGGAGAAAGCCAGGTCAATCAAACATTGTAACTCAAAGGAAAGAAGAAGATGAAGTAATTTTTTATTCAGGCATTTTTGAAAAGAAAACTACAGGAGCTCCTATTGGTTTTACAATTCAGAATAAAGATCAAAAACCTAAAGATTATAGTCATATAAAAGACAGCTATAGACCTTCTCATGCTGATTTAGTTTATGATAAAAAATATGAACATCGAGATTATAGAGGAGGAGGGAGAAGTTCAGCAAGAGAAACAGCATCAAGGGTAGTTGCTGGAGCTATTGCAAAACAATTTTTACAGTCAACAAGTTTTACTGCATTTGTTTCTCAAGTTGGAAATATAACTATTGATAATAATTATAATAAATATGATTTTAAAGAAATAGAAAAGAATGCCATTCGTTGTCCTGATCCATTGGTTGCGGAAAAAATGGAATCACATATAAAAGAAATAAGAAAAGAAGGAGATACAGTTGGAGGAATAGTTACTTGTATTATTAAAAATGTTCCTATTGGAATAGGTGAGCCTGTTTTTGACAAATTACATGCTAAATTAGGGCAAGCTATGTTATCTATTAACGCTGTAAAAGGTTTTGAGTTTGGGAGTGGATTTAATGGGGTTAAAATGAAAGGAAGTCAACATAATGATTTATTTAATTCAGATGGGTCTACAAAAACAAATTATTCTGGAGGTATTCAAGGAGGTATATCAAATGGGATGGATATTTACTTTAATATCGCTTTTAAACCTGTTTCAACAATAATGAAATCTCAACAAACAATTAATAAAAAAGGAGATCAAGTAGAGATGTTAGGAAAAGGAAGACATGACCCTTGTGTTGTTCCAAGAGCTGTGCCAATTGTAGAAGCTATGGCTGCATTGGTTTTAGCAGATTATGTTTTAATAAACAGAACAGTTAAAAATTAATTAATGAAAAAATTAGCATTACACTGGAAGATCCTTTTAGGAATGTTTTTAGGAATTTTATTTGGTATTGTTATGTCGAATACCAGTTTTGGATCTGGATTTATTTCTGATTGGATTAAACCTTTTGGAACTATGTTTATTAATGCTTTAAAGCTTATTGCTATGCCATTAATCTTGGGGTCTTTAATCAAAGGAGTCTCTGATTTAAAAGATATTTCTAAACTTTCTGTTATGGGTGGAAGAACCATTGGACTTTACATTTGTACTACAGTTTTAGCTGTTGTTATTGGATTAATTCTTGTAAATACTATTGCCCCTGGAAATACTATAAAAGAAAGTACTAGAAAAGATCTTATGGAAACTTATCAGGAAAAAGCGAAACAGAAAATGGATGCTGCTGCAGAACAAAAGGAATCAGGACCATTACAACCACTAGTAGACCTAGTTCCAGACAACATTTTTAATGCAACAACTAGTAATAGAAATATGCTTCAGGTTATATTTTTTGCAATAATTTTTGGAATAGGATTAATTTTAATACCTGAAAAAAAAGCTAAACCTGTAAAAGATTTTTTTGATTCTTTCAATGAAGTTATTTTAAAATTTATTGATTTAATAATGATTACTGCACCATATGGTATTTTTGCATTACTAGCTGCTTTAGTTGTTGAATCACCAAGTTTTGATTTATTCCAGGCTCTTGGAATGTATGCAATAACTCTAATTACAGGGTTAGTAATATTAATTGTTGTTTATATTATACTAGTGAAATTATTTACGGGTAAAAGTCCATTATTTTTTATGAAAGGTATTTCACCCGCTCAACTTGTAGCTTTTTCTACGAGCTCAAGTGCTGCTACACTTCCTGTTACAATGGAAAGAGTTGAAAAGCATCTAGGTGTTGATAAAGAAGTTTCTAGTTTCGTTTTACCAATAGGCGCGACAATAAACATGGATGGAACAAGTGTTTATCAGGCGATAGCGGCTGTATTTATTGCACAAGCATTTGGTATGGATTTATCTATTTCAACTCAATTAGGCATAATTGTTACTGCAAGTCTTGCTTCTATTGGTGCAGCTGCAGTTCCTAGCGCTGGAATGATTATGCTTGTAATGGTTTTAGGTCAGGCAGGTATTCCTGAAGCAGGTCTAGCTTTGATATTTGCTGTTGATAGACCTCTTGATATGTGTAGAACAATTACAAATATAACAGGAGATGCTACTGTTTCAATGTTGGTGGCAAAATCTATGGGAAAGCTTGATTAAATTTATATGCCTTATAATTTAAAAGACAAAAATATAATTGTAACTGGAGGCTCTAGTGGCATTGGTGAGTCAATTGTAACTTTATTATTGGATAGTGGAGCAAATGTTATAAATATTGATATTAATGATAATTCAAAAACGAAAACAATTGTTTCTGATATAACAAAAAACGACGATATAATAAAAATTAAAAATTCTGTTCCAGAAAAAATTGATATTCTTATTAATAATGCTGGTATTGGATTAGTTGGGAATATAGAAAATACAAATGAAATAGATTTTGATAAGATTATTGATGTTAATGTTAAAGGATTATTTAATATAACAAAAGCTATAATTCCTAAGATGAAAAAAAACGGTGGAGCTATAATAAATATAGCTTCAACTGCAGCAATTGTTGGTATAGATGATAGATTTGCATATTCAGCTAGTAAAGGAGCTGTTATGTCAATGACAAATTCTATTGCAAAAGACTATCTCTCATTTGGAATTAGATGCAATAGCATATCACCTGGAAGGGTTCATACTCCATTTGTGGATTCATATTTGGATAAGTTCTATCCAGATAATAAAGAAAAAATGTTTAAAAAACTTTCAAAAACTCAACCTTTAGGAAGAATGGCAAAACCTTCTGAAGTGGCTTCTCTTGTTTTATATTTATGTAGTGATGAAGCTTCATTTATTACTGGATCTGATTTTCAAATAGATGGTGGATTTGTAAAATTAAATACTTAGAATCAAAATGAAGTTATTTAGATTTGGTGATAAAGGATCTGAAAAGCCTGGAGTTGTAATTAATAATGGAAAAAAAATTGATATTTCTAAATTCAATTCTGATTATGACCAAATTTTCTTTAGAAATAATGGATTAGATAAATTAACAGAATGGTTAAATAATAATGCTTCAATATGTCCAATTGTTAATGACAATACAAGGTTAGGAGCTCCTATAGTTAACCCTTCAAAAATTATTTGTGTTGGATTGAATTATGAAAAACATGCACTTGAGGGTGGAATGGAAATTCCAAAAGAACCTATTTTATTTTTTAAATCAACTACCGCTCTTACTGGCCCATATGATAATATTGTTATTCCAAAGGGAAGTGTAAAAACTGATTGGGAAGTAGAATTAGCTCTTATTATTGGAAAAAAAGCATCTTATATAAAAAAGGCTGATTCACTTGATTATATTGCTGGTTATGTATTACACAATGATGTTAGTGAAAGAGAATTTCAACTTGAAATGTCTGGACAATGGGTAAAAGGTAAAAGCTGTGATTCATTTGCTCCATTAGGTCCTTTTATAGTTACTAAAGATGAAATTAATGATCCTAATAATTTAAATTTATGGTTAAAAGTAAACGGTGATTTAAGGCAGAACAGTAATACATCAGATTTTATTTTTAACATACAGTATGTGGTTAGTTATATTAGCCAATTTATGACTCTATTGCCTGGAGATATTATTTCTACAGGCACTCCTCAGGGAGTAGGAATGGGTTTAAATCCTCCTAAATATTTAAAAGAAGGTGATATTGTTGAATTAGGAATAGATGGACTAGGTGTTTCTAAACAAACTTGTATCAATTATAGATGATTATATATTCTCATTAGCATTTTTGGAATTATGATCCAACACTAGTAAGAGATGAGTATAACGCCATTTTAGATTGATAAAAATAATTAATAAATTATATTCGCAAAAATATTAAATTTAAAATAATGAAAAAACTATTAAAATTCACACTTCTTTTTTTTCTAATAATTAGTTGCTCTAAAGAGGAAAATTCTGAGGTAGAAGATTTAACTTCTCAGATTGCGCAACTAAATGAACAAATTTCAACACTTCAATCTCAAATTTCAAGTTTAACATCTAATAATAGTGATTTATCAAATCAATTATCTTCAGCACAAAGCGAATTAGAGTCTGCTCAAGCGGCTTTAGCATCTGCTAATGTTGATGTAAATGATTTGTCTCAAAGACTTGAATTAGTTAGTGAGGAATTAAATTCTGTTGATTATACTACTGTAAATAAGATAGATGCAACGGGAACAGTATCAAATCAAACAGTGACAGAAGCTAAACAAACAATTTTTGGTCGTTAGAATATAACTCCTTTTTCTTCAAATAAAGGGCTTGGTGGAGATGGATTATCTGATAAAGCTGCAATATCTTTTAACACTAATAAAAAGACTTGTTTATTCAATTTTATAGAATTTACTGATGAAAATTATTTAATGGTAATAACAATTGGAGATGGTTCTGTTGATAATGTTTTTGGAAAGTATGTTTTTGAAGAAGACTCTGAAGGTAAAGTTGCAAGTGTTGATTTAATGTTTGATCTTGGAGATTCTGATATTAGAGTAGCAAGATTAACTAATATTGTTGTTACAGAAACAGCAGGTAACATTAATGCAACTTTTGATGTTGACATGACACTTCCTCCTGATTTGGTCTCTTGTAACACTTTGTCTGGTAGTTATACAGCTCCAAAAGAAGACCCTGTTCCGGAAACAGAAACTGCTTCAGCTCTGAGTAATCATGGTAAATTAATTGGCGAATGGACTATGATTTCTCTTTCAAGTATTGGCTCTGACGGAACTCAAGAAACCATTGATAATGTCCTGTCAGATTTCTGTCTTGTTGAAGAAGAAGACCCAACTACAGGTGAAATTTCTGAGTATATTGATCCAAACTGTGAAAAACCCAGTCAAATTATTGTTAATTTTTCTACGTTTGGAACTTATTCAGTAGCATTTATTTTATCTAATGGTACACCGGCTGATGTAATTATTGATAATTGGCAATGGTTAAATGATGATCAAACTATATTAGATTTAAATTTTGGAGATGCTCTTAATATTGAAACTTTAAATGAAACAAGTTTAGTTATGACTACTTCTTATGAAGAAGATGGGGTGAGTTTTAATGAAACTGCTACTTTTTCAAGGAATTAATTGTTTTCTAAATCGTAGGTCTTTTTTTGAGAAATTTATGAATTTGCCAATTAATTTTTGTTGATGAATGATATACTAATTAGATAAAGCTTTATAATATTTCAGTATTATGAAAAAATTTTGTTTAGCATTAGACCTTGTAGATAA
>Ga0310121_10001616_pt1 | contig 22643 bp, 22 predicted proteins | sample CB27_Tmax_986_MG_FD_203504 | JGI IMG/M metagenome (GOLD analysis project Ga0310121, IMG submission 203504) | Marine microbial communities from Western Arctic Ocean, Canada - CB27_Tmax_986 | ecosystem: Environmental > Aquatic > Marine > Oceanic | place: Canada: Western Arctic Ocean | collected...
GCGGCGGCCAGGAGTGAATCGTCGGTGAAATCTTCAGACCTCCGCACGGGCATGGCGATCGAGATGGGCGGGCAGGTGTGGTTCGTGACCCACACCGAGCACGTCAAGCCGGGCAAGGGGCCGGCCTACACGCAGGCCAAGCTCAAGAACATCAAGTCCGGTTCACACGTGGAAAAGCGGCTGCGCAGCAGCGAAGACGTCGAGCAGGCGGTGCTCGATCGACGCGAGTTGGAGTATCTCTACTCTGACGCCAGCGGTGCCGTATTTATGGACATCAAGGACTACGATCAAATCACGATCGACGCCGACATGCTGGGCGATGCACTTCTGTACGTCAAACCGAATACGAACGTAACGGTGCAGGTGTATCAGGGCAACGTGGTCAGTATTGATTTGCCGGCGGTGGTCGACCTCAAGATCACGGACACACCGCCGGGCATCAAGGACGCGACGAAGACGAATCAGTTGAAGGAAGCGACGTGCGAGACGGGGCTGAAGACACGCGTACCGCCGTTTATCAACACCGGCGAGACGGTTCGCGTGTCGACGGAATCGGGAGAATATCTCGGGCGGGCGTGATGCGGAAAAAGGTCACGCTGCGGCAGAAGTTCAGCAACAACAAAACGGATCGTGGGGGAGAAAAACTGATGACTATGTGCATTTTCGGGAAGTGGTGGTTGTCGGCGCTTTGTAGCTGCGGCGTTCGCGACACGCCCATGGGCCGTTGACGAGGCGCCGCGATGACGCGACATCGACTGTACGATGAACTGGCATATCTCTGGCCGCTACTGAGCCCGCCGGACGATTACGCCGCCGAGGCGGAGGTGATCCGCAACGTCCTTGCCGGCCTGTTGGGCGAAACCGGCGGACGGAGGCGCATTATCGAACTGGGCGCCGGCGGGGGGCACTCGCTGCATCACCTGGCACATGATTTTGATGCTGTCGCAATCGACCTGTCACCGGCGATGATCGAGCTGTCGCGCAGACTGAATCCAACGGTTGAGCACCACGTCGATGACATGCGAACGGTTCGACTCGGCCAAATGTTCGACGCCGTGCTCGTACACGACGCGATCGACTACATGACGAACGTCGCCGACTTGCGCAGCGTGTTCGACACGGCAGCTGTGCATCTGCGATCGGGTGGGCTGTTGCTCGTCGCGCCGACCTATCTGCGTGAAACTTTTGTCGATCACCAGATCGAACACGATCGCAACACGAACGATCAAACCGACCTGGCCTACCTGTCACACGTACACGCCCCCACCCCCGGAAAGCATACCGCCCCCGGAAATAGTGCGGGTAACACGTTCGAACTGACCATGCTGCTGCTGATACGCGAGCGAGACCGGCTGCGCATCGAAGAAGACAGCCATACCTGCGGCCTGTTTGACCGTCAGACGTGGGTGTCGTTGATCGATCAGGCGGGGTTCGACGTGCAGCAACACGCGCCGCATGGTGGCGACGACACGGCCGCCGCGTGGACACTGTTCGTCGCGACCAAGCGGTAAGAACATTCAATGACGTGGCCCTGCGGGTGGACCCGAACAGTCTTGTAAAAAAAACGAACGGCCATCAGCCAGGCGAGGCTGTGATGAGGATCATGATATGCAACTTATGAAAAAATCATAATTCACAGAGTAGCAATCAGATCCCTGCCGCCCAAAAGGCAGTCAAGCCGCGACCAGACAGGGTCTTAAGACAGTGACCCGGTGCAACTCGAGCCCGCGCCGGCGGTGCAGCCGAAGCAGTGGGCGCCACTGCGGATCGCGCGACCGACAAGGTCCGACGGCGTGTAATCCCACAACTTGCGGCTGGCGAGCTCGACCTCATGCTCATCGTCGCCGGGGCCAAATCGTGCCGGCTCGATTGGCATCTGCAACATCTGGTTGAAATCGCAGTCGTACACGCTGCCCCGCCACCCGACGCTTACCAGCGACCTGCACATCACCTGCGCGACGTTCGCCGAGTTGTACGTTGCTTGCAGTTTTTCAACGTATTCATCGTACATACCGTCGCGTCGCAGCGCGTGCTCGAACCGCTTGATCGGCATGTTCGTAATGGTCCACAGCTTATTGAAGACGATCCCGAACCGGACCTTGAGTTCGCGTTTGTAGTCGGCCTCGAGCGCCACCTCGTCCGGCGGCAGGCCATAGCCAACTGGGTTGTACACAAGGTCAAGCCGCAGCGACGAACCGTCAACCCCGTACCCGGCGCGATTCAGCCGTCTCAACGCGTCAACCGATTCCTTATACACCCCCTTGCCGCGTTGTTGATCCACGTTCTGCTCTAGGTAACACGGCAGCGACGCAACGATCTCCACTTCGTGCTCAGCCAGGAAGTCGATCAGGTTCTCATGGCCGCCGGCCAGCAGAATCGTCAGGTTGCACCGATCCAAAACGTGTAGTCCCCTCGCCCGGAACTCGTTTACCACCTCCCGAAAGTGCCGGTTCATCTCCGGGGCGCCGCCGGTCAAGTCGACAGTCTGGATCGAAAGCTCGTCACGATAACGGTCAACCCACTCAAAAATGCGTTCCAGCGTCTGCCAACTCATCATCTCTGTGCGATTCGGACCCGCTTCGACGTGACAGTGATGACACGCCAAGTTGCACATCTTGCCCAGATTCAGTTGCAGGGTCGCCAACTCGACGCGCTCGAGCGTCCGACCGTCGCTGGCCAAGCGGTCGGCAAACGGGTCGTTACGGGTCATCAGCGGCAGCGGCACGGATCGTGTCACAGGCGAAGTCTAACATTCCCTCACCATAACACCTCCCTCTGCATCGACTATTGCCCGCCTGCCAACCCCGCGGCATGTTGATAAAATAGCCGCCGGTCGAACCCCGGAGCACCTGATGCGGACGCTCGCGCCACGATCGATAGCCTGCTTGGGGCTGCTGCTCACCCCCCTTGCCACTGACTGTCAGGCACGCAGCGACGCAACTGGGTACTTCGACTGGTATCAATCGAACCTCAGCGCAATCAAGCGGACGATCCCGTCGATTGTTCCCGCCGCCGATGCCGCGGCCGATCGTTACATCGCGGGAAAAAACTTCGGTGTTCGTGGCGGCGCCGGACTCAATGCCGAGTTCGGCGGGCGCTCGGGCGGGTTGATGACCTACCATGCCACAAGAGGCGAGCCCGGTGATGTCATCATCTATGCGCTCGGGGTCGTCTCGTCTGGCAAAGAGGATCCGGTCACCGTGCTCAAGCGCGAGCTTGACGATGCCGAGCAATTGACCGAAGAAGGATCACTGGTGATCGCCATCGCGTCGGTTAAGCAACTGAGCAAATACAACCAGCTCGAGCGGGCCCGGCGTGTGTGCCAATTCGTGCTGGATAACTGCGCCTCAGCCAACGATGCGCTGACCTCCGACGCCGATGGACGGCGCATCCTGCCACAGTACGTGTTGGCCAACCCGGCGGTGCTGTGGGCCTGGCAGGGCGAGTTCTTCGCCGCCTGCACAAGGCGGGGCAAGACGCCGACCATGTGGCAGAGCATCGCCGTCGACCGCGATCTAAAGCGACGCGACTTGTACGAGGGCAAGCGATTCCATGACACGATGCAAGTAAAACCGGTCAAAGCGGGCATGCTCGGCCACACCTACATTGAACAACTTCGCGGCGTGCTAGGGAAAATCAGAACAGATAGCTGGCCGGCAATCATGCAGACAGCCACGCGCAGCGTCGAAGTGATCCGCCACGGCGGCAAGGTACAGGTTTACGCCCAGGGCCATTACCCGCCGGTACATCACCGCGGTGGATTCGCGGGCGATCCCGGTCACATGACCCCGCTGAGCAGCGCCGGCGAAAGCGACTTCGCCATTGCGCTGGGCTACTGCGCACCGCCTGGCCATCCGAGGTGGTCGCGCCAGGATGCGCTTCGCAAGGCCGGACGCGGCGTCGCATGGATCACCTCCGGGTACATGAATCGCAACGAAGAGTTTGTGCGCGACAACGAGATTTTCGTTGATCAGCAGTGGGCCGAGGGCGATGCGCTCGTGCCTGTCGACGGCTATGATGTACTCCTCTGTCCGCCCAGCGGCATCACCGCCGAATTGATCATGTGGATGATCAAGGCGCAGGTATACCACGACCTGCAACAGTGAACGATCAACTACAAAGCCGTGACCGATCGTCACGCCCCCGGACCCCGGGTCCGACCTCCGTTCGACCCAAGACCAATATTTCGCAAAACAACGTACCCGCGACAAGGATGGCCGGCTGGCGACGGCGGATCGAATTGCGTGCGGCGACCACGGAGCGATTGTACTCCCCAGTCGTGATGACGCCCCCGATGCGACAGCCATATTCCTTGTCTGCCAACGCTGTTGTAAATTGATAAGATGCCTTGCTCACACCAGCCACGGCCGCAAGAATGCGGCCGCAACCAGGGGCACTCCGTGACCACGAAAACGACTGCGATCGACCCCGCGACCAAGTCGATGGACGACATCGTTGCCCTGTGCAAGCGGCGGGGCTTCGTGTTTCCCGCATCGGAAATCTACGGCGGCCTTAACGGGTTCTGGGATTACGGGCCGCTGGGCACGCAACTGAAAAACAACCTCCGTGACGACTGGTGGAAAAACATGGTCGAATGCCCGCCGCTCGATCCCGACGGCCACCCCCTCCAGATCGTCGGACTCGATTCGGCCATCATCCAGAACCCCAAAACGTGGGAAGCGAGTGGACACATCGCGGGTTTTAACGATCCGATGGTTGATTGCCGCGGGTGCAAAGCGCGCTTCCGTGCAGATCATATTGATGAATACGAATGCCCGTTGAAACCCAGCAAAAAAGCGGGCGATCACGACAAGTGTGATCTGACCGAACCTCGCCAGTTCAATCTGATGTTCGAGACATTTATCGGCGCGATTAAAGACGAAGATGCGAAGGCATATCTACGTCCAGAAACGGCGCAGGGAATTTTTCTTGACTACAAGAACATCGTCGACACGATGCGCGTGAAGGTGCCGTTCGGCATTGCACAGGTGGGTAAAGCATTTCGCAATGAGGTTACGCCCAGGAATTTTATATTCCGTTCCAGAGAGTTTGAGCAGATGGAGATGGAGTGGTTCTGCCACCCGGATGAGGCGCCCAAGTGGTACGAGTTCTGGAAAGAGCAGCGGATGGGGTGGTGGGCGTCACTGGGCGTCGCCGCCGAAAACTTGCGGTTTCGCGATCATGAGGAAGACGAATTAGCGCATTATTCGAAGATGTGCGTTGACGTGGAGTATCGTTATCCGTTCACCGCCCCGGGATTTGGTGAACTTGAGGGTATTGCGCACCGGGGATGCTTCGATCTGACGCAGCATCAGGAGCACTCGAAACAAAAGCTGGAATACTTCGATCAGGAGGGCAAGCAGCGTTATATTCCAAACGTGATCGAGCCGGCGTCCGGCCTGACGCGTGGTGTGCTGGTGCTGCTGTGCGAGGCGTACACGCCGGACGACTCGCGGCCGAGCAAGGTGTTTATGAAGTTTCACCCGCGCCTGGCGCCGATCAAGGCGGGCATCTTCCCGCTGGTCAACAAGGACGGGATGCCGCAGGTGGCCGAGAAGCTTTACATGGACCTTCGCCGCCGTTTTACCGTGCAGATCGACGTGAAGCAGAACATCGGCAAGCGTTATGCGCGCATGGACGAGGCAGGTACGCCGTTCTGCTTCACGGTCGACGGCGATACGCTGTCGGGTCAGACCGTCACCGTCCGTCACCGCGACACGCAGCAACAGGAGCGCATCGCGTTGGACAAGGTGGCCGAGTTTCTCGGTGAACAGATCGAAGACGGTGAATAGCGTAACCGCCCAAGCCGGTACACAGCGGCGCAACGGATACTCAGGCCTGCGCTTTGCTTCGGCCCGGCCTAGAGTGTGCCGACTTGTAACATGAGCACATGGCCGATCAGTTATGACGACGTGCTCGCGGCCGAGCGACGGATTCGGCCGTACATGACGGCGACGCCGTTGCGATCATATGCGGAACTGGACGACGCTTTGGGCATGCACGTGCTGGTCAAGCATGAGAACCACGCGCCGACCAACGCGTTCAAGGTGCGAAACGGCCTGTCGGTCGTCACGGCGATGACCGAGGCCGATCGTCGCCTCGGCGTGGTGGGCGCAACGATGGGCAACTACGGCCAAGGCCTGGCGTGGGCGGGCCGTGCCCTGGGCGTCACGGTGACGATCTGTGTACCCCACGGCGTGAACCCCGACAAACTGGCCGCCATGCGTGGACTCGGCGCTCGGATTGTCACCGAGGGCAGCGACTACGATGACGCGATTGCGGTGATGGACCGGCTGGTGCATGACGAGGGACTGTATCCGGCGCATGGCGTCAATCACCCGGCGGTACCCGCCGGCGCCGGCACGATCATGCTGGAAATCCTCGAGCAGGCCAAGGCGACGAACGAGTTGCTCGACGCGATGGTAATCGTGATCGGCGGGGGATCGCAGGCGGTCGGCGCCATGACGGTGCTGCGTCATCGCGGACGGGAGTGCCCGGTGTTCGGCGTTCAGGCCCAGGGCGCCGCGACGATTCACGACGCTTGGCACGACCGCGAACCACGCATCGGCCCCACGCCAACCACGTTTGCCGAGGGCATGGCAACGCGGCAGACATACGAGTTGACGTTCGATGCGTTGTGCGAGGGTTTGGCCGGCTTCGTACTCGTCAGCGATGCCGAACTTGCCGGCGCGATGCGCCTGCTCTGGCAGACGACGCACAATATCGCAGAGCCCGCGGGCGCCGGCGGAATCGCGGCACTTGGCAAACTAGGCGACCGCCTGCGCGGCAAGAGCGTGGGCGTCATCATCTCGGGCGCCAACGTTGATACGACGACTCTGCGCCAAGTGCTCAATCACGAGATGTGAACTCGGTCGCGCCGGCGTCGCGCCAGACACATTATCGCAACAACAAATGTGGCGACCGTGCTCGGCTCGGGCAAGGCGTGGATATTATCGGCGCCGAGCGTACCCGCAATCACATCACCGCTAAACGCCGGCTCGTTCTCGGCCGACAGGATGCGCAGCAGCTTGACATCATCGAGAACCTGAGCCAGCGATGGCGGGTTGCTCTGCGCACCGAGCACGGTCATGGCCGAGCTATTCAAGGAGAACGAAACATGTCGCCACACGCCATCGGCCGGCAGCATGACGGCATTCGTCGAGCCGTATTTCGTGGGCACCGGGTCGTCGTGCTCGATGGCGAGCCTCATAAACAGTGGGTTGGCGCCGAGGTTGGCCATGTCCGCCTCGATCAAGCCGACGCCCGCGGTGTTGTAGTCGCCCGTCCATTGTGCCAAATTGAACATCACCATCGCCCCTCCGGGCCCGCTGGTCGCCGAGACGTTCTCAAGATAGTTGTCGCCCGCACCCAGCAACCCGCCATTAGCGATGTTGACCGGCTTGTTCGGACTGCCCCCCCCCTCGGCCCAGCCGGCGGTTGTCCCCGATTCAAAGTCGTCGACCTGATCGAGCATGATGGCGTGCGCTGGCAGCGAACCGAGCACAATCATCGCACCCACAGACAATGCGGATATGCATTTCACAGTTATTCCTCTCCTACGTGATCCTCTCCAATATTAATATACCATAGATCACCGGACGTCACGCTGTACCGCCGTTAAAAGTCAAAAATCAGGTGTAAGCCGATGATAAATATAGCGATATCGGCAAAGACATGACAGATATACGCTGGCCAGATAGTCCTATATTGCAGATACAGACACGACCACACGCACGCACCGACGAACACGCCCAGTGACGCCAGCAGGTTCTCGGTCCATTGTGCCCAAGTGGCGATGGCAATGACATGATGCAGCGTAAACATCAACGCCGATGCCGCTATCGCCGCGGGTACCGGCATCAGCCGCTCGCATTGTCGGAACACGAACCACCGCCACACGTACTCCTCGAGAAGCGAATTGAGCAGGACCATAAACGAAAACAGCACGGCAAACCCAAGTGGTGTGTCGATATGCATGCGCGCGGCTGATGCAGACACCTTGTCGAGGGGGATACGCTGCCACGCATAGCCGTAGAAGACAGCGAGCATCACCGCCAAGATCGCCGCTCCGAGCAACACCGCCGGCACCATACCGGCCCCTGTCGGCCGCGATACCACAACCGGTTGCTTGTCCACCCAAATGTGCCAGGCCAGCGGAAGCAGCAGGATCCAAAGCTTGCACAGGCCCACGGCCACGCTGCCGACGGCGCCCTCGGCGATAAACAGCATCATCGCCGCGCCAACACTCGGCACCGGCACAAGTAGCACCAACACCAGCATCGCCCGCCTGCGTTCGCCGGTCAACCGTGAATCACTCATGGCCAACAGCATATCGCTCCACGCCTGTAAATGAGACCGCAGGTCGAATCCACGCAATAATCGTTCCGTGTTATCCCCGCGCATAAAAAAGTACGACCCGGCCAGGGGATGGTCCGGGTCGCACTCGATCAGGGGTCCAGATGAAGACTCAAACGCTTAGTCTGCTACGGCCATTTGCCGTTGAGTGTCTTTTGGCGGGGCCGAAACCGTCGGTGTTGACCGCGGACTTGGCGGCGCCGCCGGTTTGATGATGATCATTCGCGGCTGAATGTGGCCTGCCGCGTCATTACCTTTCTTCTGCTGACCACGAATTACATAAACTCCGCGTGCGTTGCGGCGGAAATAAAGCCGCTGGGCCTTGAGCATGGAATGGTTATCGTCGATGCTGTTGCCCCTACCCTGCCGGTAGTAATCGGCGTAAGGGTCGAAAAGCACACGCTGGTTGACGACGACCATATTCCGCGAGATGACGAAAAACGCGCTGCTCGCTGACTGCCCGACCGACGGACGCCGAAAGCTCGTCAATCGGCCGACGAATCAGGCGGATGTGTTGCTGAGCATCGTGGTTGATCGGATACGATTCAGCCTCCCCCGCCCGATCAGACTGACCGGCGTAGAAGACTTGCACACCGCTGTCAGCCCGGGCATTGCCAGCCGACAACAAAGTGGCCCCGATCACGGCGCAACCGGTCAACCAAACCCGTTGACACATACGCGTATCTCGTTTTCTCTCCCGGCGTTGTGCACCATGACGGGTGCAGTTTCCGCTCGGCCCTCCTCTCTCTTGTTCCCGCTGTTTCTCTCTTCCAAAACACGTCTTCAACCGCGGCTCCCACAAGGCCGCGGCCGTTTTCTTCGGGGGACACGGGTACATTCGCAAAGTCGATGCCAACCGGCAGTGGCAGGAGACATTGTTTATAAATACATTATTTTCAATACTTAACCGGCATCATGGCGGCGCCCGGGGGTTTCGGTTTGGATCGACGTGTTGATCCCAAGCAACACGTCGGTCGCTTCAGGGCGTCGCCGTGCACCGCGGACAACACGCGTCGTGGCACCCGTCCCGGTCACCCAACATGGCTGGGCGGGTACAATATGACCATGGCGCAGACGATCGGGCTGATAGCCGGGCAGGGCCGCCTGCCAATGCTGACGGCCGAGGGTATCCGTGCTTCCGGCGGTGTCGTGGCATGCGTGGGTCTGGCCGGTCAATACGATGTGTTGCTACCGGGCGTGTGTAACCGGTTTGCCTCGGCTGGTGTGATCCACCTGGGGCGGTGGATCCGGTTGCTGCGTCGCTGGGGTGTGGATGAGGCGATCATGGTCGGCCGCGTGCGCAAAGCGCGTATGTTCGAGCCAATGCGCTTGGTCCGTCAGCTACCCGACTGGCGCGCCGCGAAGCTGTGGTATCGTGTCTTGCGCCACGACCGCCGTAACGGCGCGCTACTGGGTGCCGTGGCCGACGAGTTGAGCCACGGCGGGATTACACTGATCGATTCGACCCGCTACATCACGGAGCATCTGGCCGACGAGGGCGTGATGACGCAGCGACCGCCGTCTGGCGACCAGCTGGCGGACATCGAGTTTGCCCTGCCGATCATTCGCCGGCTGGGAGAGTTGGACGTCGGCCAATCAATCGCCGTGCGCGATCGCGAGGTGCTCGCCGTCGAAGCGATCGAGGGTACAGATGCGATGATCGTTCGCGGCGGCGAGTTGTGCCGATCGGGCAAGTGGACGCTGATAAAGGTCGCCAAGCCGAACCAGGATATGCGCTTCGATGTGCCGACGGTCGGTCCGCGGACAATCGCATCGCTGCGGGCCGCGGGAGCCGCGTGCCTGGCCGTCGAGGCGGGCAAAGTTATCCTCGCTGACAAACCGCAACTGATTGACGAGGCCAACCGGGCAGGCATCTGCGTCGTCGGCGTCATCTAACACGGGCTTGTGAAAAACTTACACAATCGGGCGACACACCCTTACGAAACTGGGCATATGTCTCTATCATTTCAGATTCGCCGCGGTGCGAGACCCAGGTATTCCCGTCTATCGGTCGCCTTTGAAAGGAAACAAATACAATTCACGGGAATAGGATGTTATGTCCACTTGGGCGCAAAAACAGATCCGACAACGACCGGTACCCTGAACCTACGACGACGTTCGGGCTGGGCATGCCTGCTTTGATCCGTGTTGTGAGCGGATGATGGATCTGCGTGCCGCGAAGTCAGCCGAGCAATCGAGCACGCTTCCCTACCGAGAACAGCAGCATCGCCAGGTTGTCGCACAGCCGATCACCCACGTGACGATACGCATCGTAGTGCTCGTCGCATTGCCGGTCGATGTCCGCCGCGTTTAAACCGGCGCTGCCAACCAGTGGACAGTGCCGGCCGATCCATTTTTCTATAGCCGGGCGGTCCCACTCGAAATGATATTGAAACCCGTAACTGGTCATCCCGACGCGAAACGCCTGCATCCGGCACAACGCCGAGCCAGCCAGTGGCGTGGCGTTCGGCGGCAACCCGGTGACCTGCTGGCCGTGCGCGTGGACCTGCATCGTGTCCCAGCGAATGCCCGCCATCACCGGGTCGATCGTGCCCGGAAACGCCAGTTTCACACCCGCGAATCCCACCTCGGGCTGATCCATCGGCTCGACCTTGCCCCCCAACGCCGAGCCCAGCAATTGCGCGCCTAGGCAGATACCCACAATCGGCAGGCCCGCCTCGTGTGCCGAACGCATCAGTGTCTGCTCGGGCTCGATCCATCTGTGCTCGCCGGCATCCTGGACGTTCATCGGGCCGCCCATGCTAACGATGCCGTCAACATCATCGAGGTCGGCCGGCACATCGTGGCCGTTGAAAAGCTCGATGATGCGCAGCCGATGGCCGTAGGTTTGCAGCGTTCCACCCAGCACGCCGGCCGTCTCGTGTGGATCGTGTTGGAAGATCAACAGACTCATGCAAGCATCCTGATCCCGTGGCGGCATGAGTCTGCATTCGAACACGCCGAGTGTCAACCCGGCGAGACCGGTATGCCGATAACGGCGACATGGATGACGCCGGATCAACGATCCTGCTGCACAACGGGGGCTTGCGCAGCCTCACGACGACAGCTGTCGTGCTGTCCCAGACTCGGGCATCGCGGGTGCACCTGCTGCACCTACGCACGACGAAGCCCAGCGCGGCGCGGCGGCTCGAATACATGCGTCGCCAGGCGCAGCACTTCGATATCCGCCACGTGTGCGTGCTCGATCTTCCCCCCATCCCAGTCGGACCCGACCCCGTGACGCATCTCAAAAACGATGATGCCGCCCTTAACGAACCCCATGCGTTGCTCATCGCCGTCTCATGCGCTATTGGGCAGCAAGTCGGGCGCATCGTTTGGCCTTGCCAATTCAACGCCGACTTCGACCGCTGCGCCCGTGCCACCGAGCAGACGGTGCTCGTGCAGTCGCTGGCGCAGCTCGAGCATCATGATACTCCCGCCATCGAAACTCCATTGCTCGAACTGAGCGATCGACAACTGATCGAGTTGGCGGCGCACTTGCAGGTGCCGTGGGACACGGCGTGGAGTTGCCTGCTGGGAGGCGAGCAACCCTGTCGTGTCTGCGATGGCTGCCGCAACCGCCAGGCGGCGTTCAAGTCTGCTGCCATATCGGACTCCCCCGCGCCGATCGCGGCGCAATCTTCACCGTAACGACCTTCAGATCTTTCCGTGCGTGGCGTGCCTTGGGGCGGCGATTGCGGGGATGCTAAAGCACGACCGACGCCAGTGACGTTAGCTGCTCGACCAGCTTGTCCATGTCGTAGCGCCTGGACGTGCCCAGCGGCAGCACCATGCCATGTGAATGGTCCGACGCGAGCACGAGCATGGTGCGTGTTTCAATGACGTAACCCATCTCCGCCGGCTGGTGACCCATGACGAACAACTCGGCGTCCCATTTGCCTGAGACCAATTCAGCCGACGCGGGGGTATGGTTTCGCCCCCAGACCATGTTGTACCCGGCCCCGCGCGGCGCCAGGTCCGCGTCGGTCGGCACGCGGTTGATCACATCGAAATCGAAGTTTTCAAGCATTCGCGGCGACGGCACGCTGTGACTGCAAAAAATGCCGTTGGGCAGCCGCACGACCAGCAGCAGGCTGCGGATAAACCGGAGCATCGCCTCGCGGACTGCGCCGGCGTCTTCCACGAACAGGAACTCCAACCCGTCATCGAAGGCCTGCACGACGTTGATCCCATCCTTGCTGATGCCTTCGCCGCCGAGTTGTGACAGCTCATGGTTGGCCTGCATGAGGTGGACCTGATCGGGATATTGCAACTTCAAGGTCGCCACGCGGGCCAGTGTGCGGACAGACAGGTCGCGGCCGTTGACAAAATGGGGTCCGTGGACGATTTCGTGGAGGATGACATGGCGGTTTTTTGCCTCGTGCAAAGCCGCCATCTTCACGATGCGCTGCAGGTTAAGCCCGTGGTCGTGGATGTCGCCAGTCATCAGCACGTGATGTCGGGCAGGCAACGTGACGGTGGCGCCTTCGCGCCGCTTGGCTTTGAGGTTCGCCTCGGCGGCCTGATCGAACAAATTGACCACCACCTGCGGGTCGCGCAGATCGAGTCCGGCACCGGGCGGCGCGGAGATGTCGATGTGAACCGGGCTGTATGGGTTATCCTCCACGAATCAGCCTGTTACCCTTTTGCCGATAATGCCACACTGGCGGGATGCTGACACCCTCACAGCGTCCCATACATGCCACCATCGGCCAAGCTTTGGCGATGCAATAACTGGCCGACTGATTCGTTTGATTATTGGATGGCCGCATGGCATTGAGCTGCCCAGATCATAACATCCCACAGTTGCTCAAGTTAGCATCTGATGGAGATGCTGGGGCCTGGCGGCAACTCGTCGAGGCATACACCCCGCGGATCTATGGATTGATGCTACGACAATGCGGGGACCGGGAACTGGCCGAGGAGATGACACAGCAGACGTTCGTCAAGCTGGTTTCGTTGTTATCAGACCATGGCAGGTACGACGAGCAGGGCAAGTTTGAGCCGTGGCTATTTCGCATCGCGATGAACGGGTTGAGAGACGAGATGCGGCGTCGCAAGCGCCAAGCCCGGCCGGTTGACTTCGGCGACACCGAGGATGGCCAGCCTGACCGAGGACGCGTAACGCTGCCCGCCGACCCGGATGCGCCCGACCCGCTAGAGCAGGTCAGCCGGGCCGAGCAAGTCGAGCAGTTGCAAATCGCCATCGCGCAGATGAGCGAGGCCGATCAACAGGTGCTGCACCTGCGTCACACGGCAGGCCTGAGTTTCGCGCAAATCGCCGAAACGCTCGATCAGCCGCTGGGTACCGTGCTGGCGCGGGGGCACCGGGCGCTGGCCAAGCTGCGCAAGATCATGACCGAACGGACGACTGAAAATGAATAATGAAACAGGAAATGCACAACGACGCCATGGCACGTGACGCCCACGAACAATTCGAAACTGATCCGAAACTCGATACGCTGCTCGATGACGCATTGGCACCGAAATCGCTGCCGGGCGGCGTGCCGGGCGATCTTGCCGACCGGATCGTGTCCGCCACGGCCGACCGCGTCATGGGCAGGCATCACGGTGTCCTGGCCCGCATCGGGCCGGCGCGGATCCGTGCCGTCGCCGCGGCGGTCATCTTCGCCGCCTCGGTCGGCATTATCGTGACGCTGGCGAGCATCGCCCACGATGTTTCAAATATGCATAGTCTGAACCAGAGAATCGCGCAGCTTCCGCAGGCGCCACTTGCGGCTGATGATCTCGACGTGGAGATCGCGATGCTGTCGGCGGAGATCGAGCAATACAGCAATGAATTGTGGACCGCTGACACATCCACGCATGACAATAACCTGATCGACGATGAAATGAATGAATTGGATGAACTGTTTGATGATTTCGACTCGTCTGAGTTGTCATTGTTCTAAGACGGCATATCACTTGTGAAAGGAAAAACCATGACCGGGCAACAAGTATGGCGGCTGTACGCGACGACGGCGGTGATGGCGGCGGCGATTCTCGGCTGCCCCGTGACTGGCCTGGCCCAGGACGACGGACAAAGCGACGACGATCCGCCACCGAAGATGCGTCATCACGACGAGGTGCGTAAGCATCGCGGCCACGATCGCCCCGGCGACCATCGCCCGATGCGAGATCGCCGGCAGATCCACACGAATTGGAGCATGTCCTCATCTGAGCAGATCGATGAGCGGATCGCGATCGTCCGGCAGGTTTATCCCGAGTTAGCTGACCAACTCGAAAAAACGAAGGAATCGAATCCCAAGCGGGTGATACGCAAGTTGCACGAACATTGGCCGATGTTGCAACGGTTGATGCACCTCAAGAAGAACGATTCGCAGGGCTTCAAGTTGCACGTGCAGGATATTAGGCTGGCCTTTGAGTGCAACAAGCTCAATGGTCAAATGCGTGCCGCGGTCGCTGAGCAGGATACGGACAAATCTGGTGTTTTGCGCCAACGACTGCGAGGCATAGTCGCCGAGCACTTTGACGTGCGCCAGAAAATGAAAGAGCATGAGTTGGCAAAGCTCGAAAAGCGCATCGATAAATTGCGCACGCAATTGAAAAACCGCGTCGAGAAGAAAGATGAAATCATACAAGAGCGCCTAGATGAATTTACACGCAAGCCGAGCCGCTCGGCGTGGTAACAGTCTGGCAGAAGCGCCTCCCGCTCAGGCTGGCAGCACCCCCGGGAATCAGCGTGGGATTCATTTCATGCCTGTTCAAGAACCGAGGCCACCCGTGTCGTGTTAACCGGGTCGATCAGCCCCCTTTCGGTCACGAGAGCGGTGATCAGATCGGCGGGCGTCACGTCGAATGCAGGGTTGTACGTTTTGATACCGACCGGCGCAAGACGCTTGCCGAACCCTTCGGTGATCTCCTCGGCGGGGCGTTGCTCGATGGGGATCAGCGAGCCGTCGGACAATGACATGTCAAAGGTGGAACTTGGCGCGGCGACGTAGAACGGGATGCCGTGATACCGCGCCAGCACGGCCAGATTGTACGTGCCGATCTTGTTAGCGGTGTCGCCGTTGGCGACGATGCGATCAGCGCCGGTGATGACCATGCCGACCCGCCCTTGGCTCATGAGGTAGGCCGCCATGTCGTCGCAGATCAGCGTCACGTCGATGCCGGACGCCGCCAACTCGAATGCGGTGAGCCGAGCGCCTTGCAGCAACGGCCGGGTCTCGCCGGCAAACACGTTAAACGCCAAGCCCCTCTCCTGCGCCAGGTACATCGGTGCGGTGGCGGTGCCGATCCCGCCGGTGGCCAGGGCACTGGCATTGCAATGGGTCAGCACACCTCGACATCGGGCGTCCAGCCGCTCGATCAACGGCACGGCGTGCTCGCCGATCCGCCGGCACATCGCCCGATCTTCTGCGTGGATCTTCTCGGCCTCTTCCAGCAGGACACTCGGGTTCTCGCCGCGCTTTGCCGCCAGCCGTTTCATCCGGTCGATGGCCCAGAACAGATTCGCCGCGGTCGGCCTGCTCGTCGCCAGGTGGTCGGCCGCCCACTCGAACTGATCGCGCTGCGCACCAAGCACGCACCCGAACGACGCCGCGATCCCGATCGCCGGGGCGCCGCGGATGCTCAACCGCCTGATCGCATCCCACACCGGTTGTACCTCGTGGCAATCGAGATAAACCTCCTCCCGGGGCAATCGCGTCTGATCCAACAGGCGCAGCCAACCGGTCGGTGCATCGCCCACCCACTCGATGTTTTTCACCTGGTGCATCGCGTCAATGATAAATGAAACGGCCGAGCCCGATTGCCGCCACCTGAATCGCGTTGTCATCGACCGGCGGCATCAGCCACAGGCAGACAATATTGAAAAGGTTGAAACCCGCATGCAGCAAAATGCTCGGCCACAGACTCGCGGTCCGCTCGTAGAGCCAGCCCAGCACGACGCCCAGCACAAACAACACGGGCAACGCCTGCCATGCCACTTGCATGCCATGCACGGCGGCAAAAAACGCCGCCGCCATGCATATCAAGAGCCAGCGGTTGGCGAAACAACCCGAACCACGCAGGGCGGATTGCACCAGGCCACGGTACATGATCTCCTCGGTCAAGGGTGCAATAACCACCGCCGAGATCAGGAACAGGGCGATCGTTTGCGTCGACTCGGCATCGCGAAGTTTTTCGAGCATCTCGTGCGCTATCGTCGGCGGGGGTTGGCCGGCCAGGGTCGCCGCGATCATCAAGATGCCGCCGACGCCCAGCACGACAGGCATCGCGGTGACAAAGGCCACCGCTGCACAGCCCACGTCGCGAAACAGGCGGTGGGCGACCAACCCGAAATGCCGCCACCCGTCGGCTTGCCTGCCCAGTCGCCAGATGAGAAACAGCAACACCGGCAGAGCGCCGCCTTGCGACAAGAGCGCCAGAAACGCGTACTCGTCCACGGACAGATCGGCGCCCGAACCGGCACTGTCCAGCAATTGCGGCCAGACGAAAATCGCCAGCCTGACGACCAACAGTCCGCCCATCAACAGCAGCAGCACACCCAGCAGCAGGTCCTTGAGGCAAAGGATGGCCGGTCGCGGTCCGGCGATATCAAATGCCGTGCGCCGCAAATACCCGCGTGCCCAGTACAGCAGCAGCATTGCCGCGCCGAGGGGCATTATCAACCATTCGTACAACCGGATTTCGCCCAATGCGTCCATGGAGGTTGTCCATAGTTCTACCCGGAACCGGCGGCGTGGGCCAAAACCGGCCGGCGCATTGTGTAACGGCGCCAATCGTGTAGAATGGGGGGTTCGATTTTTTGCAACCCGATCTGAGAGTCGCCACGCGATGCCGTTGTTGAAAACCTGGGCACCTCATTTTCAATCGGCGCAGCGCACTCAAGGCCGCGATGACCAGATGAACGGTCGAGTGGAGCGCACACCGGCGCAGTCCGGCGAACTGATCCGTGCGGAAGTGCACGGCGCGCAGACGCATATCGTAAACCTACGCAATGAGGGCGGCACGTGTGTGGCAGACTGCGACTGCCCCACGTACCTCACCGGCACCAATTGCAGTCACATCTGGGCGACCCTGCTCGATGTACAGGCGCAGAACATGGACACCAGCGACGACGCGACAACGATCATCTTGCCCCCACCGGCAGCGCCCAAGGCGCGCAAGCGATCAGGTCAGCGCCAACCGCCCCAAGCCGAACCCGATTGGATCGGCAGGCTCAGCCTCCTTCGACCGTTGTCAGGCGTATCAGACCATACCGACGCACACGCCACGCTGGCGCAGCGCCAGATCTGTTACGTCGTCGATGCCGAACGATCCTCACAACACGCCGGCCTCGTCGTCGAGTTGTGGCAACGGTATCCGACCCAGACCGGATGGAGCAGGTTCAAGCCTTTCAAGATTGACCACGAACAGTTAGCGCGCATCGAGGACCCGGCCGACCGTGAACTGTGCGCTCTAATGCTCGGCGCCCGGCAATTTCATCCGGTTGAGACCGACCGCGTGGTGACGCGCAACCGTCCGCACGGCACTTTCCGCCTGCGCCCCGGGGCGCAGCGGTCACTATTGCACAAGATGGTCGTCACCGGCCGAGCTTACGTCGACGATGGCGCGGGAACCGTCACGAGTTTGTCGTGGGACAGTCAGGACGATTCGCCATGGATACTTTGGATGGTCGGCGCAGACCTCAACGACGGCATGACCATCGACATTGAAATTCGACGCGACGGGCAGCGGATGGGCATCGATAAACCTATCGTCGTCGTGGGTGGACGTGACGGCCTGATTATCTGCGACGGCAAGGTCGCGGCCTTCGACGACCGCGACGCCACACGATGGGTGGTTCAGTTTCGCGACGAATTAATGGTGCGCGATGATACGCCGTCGATCTACGTCGCGGCAGGTGACGTACAACGATTTCTCGATCAGCTTTATCTGCTGCCGCACCTGCCGGAGATCGAGTTGCCCGCGGCATTCAACCGGCCACAGCGTCATGTCGAACCGACGGCTTGTCTCGAGTTGACGGGAAACGACTCGGAGCCCGCACCACAGAGACGCCAGCAGTTGCGCGGTCGCGTCTGGTTCGACTACGAGGGTCTGAATGTCCAGCCGACACAACCCGGACGGTTCGTCGTCAACAGGCGCGATGATCAAGCCGAACCGTCACAGTTGATCCGGCGCGATGACCCGTTCGAACGCACCGCGCTGGCAACTCTGGCGCCGTTGGGTTTTCGCGCCAACCCCACGGACAACGGCCAGTCACTGCTGCTGGCCGTACGCGACATGCCGACGGCGATTTCAGCATTGACAGACCGCGGTTGGCGCGTCTGGGCCGACCAGCGTGCCGTGCGCCGCTCGGACCACACGGCGATGTCGATCAAGACAGGCGTTGACTGGTTCGAGTTGCACGGCGGTATCACGTTCAACACCGACCGGGGCGAACAACTCGTCGCGCTGCCCGACATCCTCGCCGCGGCACAGGCGGGCAAACAGATGATCGAGTTGGACGACGGCTCGCAGGGCCTGCTCCCGGCCGAATGGCTTGATCGACACGGACTGCTGTCGGCGCTGGGGACCACCGAGGCGGATCACCTGCGTTTTCAAATCAGCCAGGTGGCCATGCTCGACGGCTTGCTCGATGAACAAGAGTTGGTCGAAGTCGATCCACCGTTCGAGCAGGCGCGGCGACGGCTACGCGAGTTCGAGAGGATCAATCCGTTGCACGAGTCGGATAGTTTCCACGGCGAACTACGCACCTATCAACGCGACGGGGTGGGCTGGCTGCGGTTCCTACGCTGGCTTGGTGCCGGCGGCATTCTCGCTGATGACATGGGCCTGGGGAAAACGGTGCAGGTACTGGCCATGCTCGATCGGCGTCACGACCCCGACTGTCCAGACGACGAGGCCGCGCCGCCGGGCAAACCAACGCTCGTTGTCGCACCGCGGTCGGTTGTGTTCAACTGGATGGACGAGGCCGCCCGGTTCGCACCACGTCTACGCATTCAGGCGTATACCGGCACCGAACGCGAGTTGCTGCGCGAGGCGTTCGGGCAATACGACATGATCGTCACGTCCTACGGGCTGATGCGCCGTGATATTGCCGAGTTGCATCAGTACGAGTTCGATTACGTTGTGCTTGACGAGGCACAGATGATCAAGAACCCTGCATCGCAGTCGGCCAAGGCGGCGCGGTTGCTGATGGCCAAGCATCGCCTGGCGCTGACCGGCACGCCCATCGAAAATCATCTGGGCGATCTGTGGTCAATCTTTGAGTTTCTCAACCCGGGCATGCTCGGCACCGCGGGCCGATTCGGCGCTCAGGTGCGCAGCAGCCTGGCTGACCCACGCAGCCGCGACGCCGCGTCACAGTCCGCCTTGGCGCTTAGACCGTTTATTCTGAGGCGAACGAAGCGGCAGGTGATGGAGGATCTTCCCGAGAAAACCGAGCAGACAATCGTTTGTGAAATGGAGGATCCTCAGCGCCAAGTCTACGACCAGCTGCTGACGCACTACCGCGGCCGCCTGCTCGGTCAGGGCGAATTGCCAGCCGCCGGTCAATCCACCATGATGGTGCTCGAGGCGTTGCTGCGACTGCGCCAGGCCGCGTGTCACCCCGGGCTGATTGATCCGGCCAGGAGCGATCAACCCAGCGCCAAGCTCGATACGCTGCTCGACCAACTCACCGAGTTGATCGACGAAGGTCACAAGGCGTTGGTGTTCAGCCAGTTCACATCTTTGCTGGCGCTGGTGCGCAGCCGGCTCGAGCAAAATGGTATCGTGTACGAGTACCTTGACGGCCAGACCCGCGACCGCAAGAATCGTGTCCACCGGTTTCAGACCGATCCGCATTGCCCTGTGTTCCTGATCAGCCTCAAGGCCGGCGGACTCGGGCTCAACCTCACCGCCGCCGAGTACGTGTTTATTCTCGACCCCTGGTGGAACCCGGCCGTCGAGGCGCAGGCCATCGACCGCGCCCACCGCATAGGCCAGACGCAACATGTGTTCGCCTACCGGCTCATCTGCGCCAATACCGTCGAGCAACGCATCACCGAGCTTCAGGAGAAGAAGAGAAAACTCGCCGACGCCATCGTGGGCGGCCAGGGCAACCCGCTCAAGACGCTGACCCGTGAGGACCTCGAACGGTTGCTCAGTTGAGATGATTTTGTGTGACCAGGACAGGCGGTGACCGCCGTCCGGCCTGGCCCCCTGAAACGAGTCCATGTCGAAATAAGGCATGGAACATGGCCAAGAAACGGCACACGACGGAGCAGATCATTGCTCGTTATGGACGTATGCGTTTGGTGGAATAGTTGTCTGGTGAACAGAGGTGACTACATGCGGCGCCTTAACATCTGTGTTGACAATAATTTACCTTGATTCGTCCCCGGCGGCTCGGTTCCTCAGGCAAACGGGCCCCAAAGTGCTGAAATGGCTAAAAATACTTGGAAATTCCTCTGACGCTGATATGATTGCATCCTTCAGTAGCAACTACGAGATCGACCTAATGAGCCGGCCGACAAACTGAAGCGGGAGAAAGATGAGAGTGAATCCGTTAGTCGCAGTGTCCGCAGTTTGCTTGTTGTTTGGGTTAACGGCGCAAGTCAATGCTGTTTCCCTTTACTGGGAATCAGATTTCGGCACCTGGAGCAATCTCAGTGACGAAGATGATGATTACGAGGAGGTGTACATCGGTTTTGACTTCACCTTTTATGGAACGTCCCATGAGTCTCTTTGGATCAACTCCAACGGGGCTCTTCACTTCGATGGTGACATAGAGGAGGACCTCTACGATTATCAAGTGGGCGAGGACTTCGAAAGCAACTACGGTCCAACGATAGCTCCTTTTTGGGCTGATCTTTACCCTCCCTATGATGGAGACATTTACTACAACACCCTGGGATCCGGGTCGGATCAGAGGTTTGTCGTAACCTGGGATGACGTTGTGGATTATGAAGACGAAGATTACTATAACACGTTCCAAAGTAGTTCTTCATGCAAGCGGTTTGATCCAGTTTGGTTACGATGATCTCCAGGGGACTGGTTACGGTGATGAGGGTTATGATGTGGTCGGGGTGTCACAGGGTGATGGCGCCCACTTCACCTATTTTGTCGCTGATTCTGGAGACGAAGACGGCATTTACCCCACTGGGCTCAACTTGCTCTATACGTGGGATGAAGGAACCGGTAATTACATCCCGTCTGATGGAGAAACAGGTAATTACATCCCATCAGCAGTCCCCATCCCCGAACCAGCCTCGATGCTCCTCGTTGGCCTCGGCCTGGCCGGTCTCGCCGGTGCGGGAATCAGGCGCAAGAAGAGGGTGTAGGGCGAGTCGGTGCAGTATTTCCCGAGGCTACGCCCTGCGCCTGGCGGCCATGTCTGAGCAGGAGCAACCGCTGACATAGGCACTGGTGTCACTCATGGGGGCAGGTCAGCGGTGACCAACCTGTCCGTGCCAAGTCTTCTGATAAGCGCAACGTGTTTGCAACGATTACATCCGGCGTGGCAAAGGCTAACAACGCATGGATGAACTAAACAACGGTCTATCCGCGGATCGGATCAGTTACCATCGCTTCAAGGCTGACTTCTTGCGTCTGCTTTTGCACCCCGCGGCGTACAACCTGTTCGATGCGTTACGTGATCACGCTGACATTCCCGACGTGCTGCGCAAGGGCCGACCGTGCACATGCGTGCCTGTCTTATCAAAGTCGCGATGGCGGTGACGCAAAGCTGTCACCGCATTGTGGTCCACATTGGCCGGCCAGTGGCCGTTCACCCACTTCCACACGGTCGCCGCTCGCCGGCCAGCGCCGACCAAGCCGGACGGCGAGTAACACCGCAGCCGCCACCAGGGCGCCTTGCTAGGAGGCGTGCCAGACTCACGGCCACCATGCTGCGGCCACGTCGTTGAGGGCGGGCGTCAGATCGATCATGGGCGGCCCCTCTTGTGGCCGCATTTTTGGCTGTGGTCGTCGAGCAGGTTGCGCACCAGCCTGCGATACGTCGGGTTGGGCGGATCGGGTTGGTTGTGATCGAGAGGCCATCGGCTGCTCCCGCGGCGGCGGCGGCTCGGGAGAACAACAGACAATAACCAATCATGTCAGGCCCACCCCGGTTTTGCGGGGTTGATGATTCCACTTAAAACAGGCACACCATCCGGATCGTCGGAAGATTTAGCGCATTACGCGTCGCACTGCCGATCGATATTTGTATGAAAAGTTTTTTGACTTTCTGATCAAAATTAGTTGAGTTTTGCTTGGATGGTCGGATCGAGCTGGTAAAATATGAGCGGAGAAGTGAAAGTTCGACAAAGGCCCTT
>Ga0310121_10001617_pt1 | contig 22631 bp, 23 predicted proteins | sample CB27_Tmax_986_MG_FD_203504 | JGI IMG/M metagenome (GOLD analysis project Ga0310121, IMG submission 203504) | Marine microbial communities from Western Arctic Ocean, Canada - CB27_Tmax_986 | ecosystem: Environmental > Aquatic > Marine > Oceanic | place: Canada: Western Arctic Ocean | collected...
AATCGCCGAGTGGCCGAGCCCGAGCAAATGGCCGATCTCGTGAACCGCGATCGACTCGACGTCGAACCCACTGAAGTCGCCGGCCACGGACCAGGCCGAGGCAGTGTTGAACGTGATGTCGGCCTCGACAATCTCGCCCGTCGTCACCTCGACCAAGAACGACGTCACGGCTAGGACCCGGGCGTCGAGGTCGGCGCGATCCTCGAACCCGAGGGTCGTCATCCCGTCTTCGTTCGACGGTGGGGCCTGCGTGAAGCCGACCTCCTCGAACGTCGCGGAGGCCGTCGGTACCGCTTGCCACGAGTCGAACGCTCGGCCGACGGCGGCGCGGAACGCCTCCGCCGACACCCCCGGTACGCCGCGGTCCGAGATGAAGTAGCGAATGGGCCCAGGGGCCCACATCACCGCCACACTCCCTGAGCCCGTCTCGATCCCGAGCTTCAGGTACGTCTCGGTCGGACCGCCGCCGCCTACGACAGCCGCGAGCGTAAGCGCCGCCAGCACCCCGTGGCGTCTCACCTCTGCCTCCCGCCGGAGGGCAGGTCGGCCACGACCTGGCGGAGCCGGTCGCTGAATTCCTGGAGCGGCACCGACCCGCGTCCAGGGTCGCCGCGGACCAGCCGCTGTGCTGCCGCAGTGGCATCGAACAGCGCCGGCTTCACGACGCGTCGCCCGGTGCCAGGCTGGGGCACGACGCGGTAGGCACCCTGGCCCAATCCGAGGATGAACGGAATCGACGGGCCGTGCGTTGCCAGAAAGAGCACGACCTCGTCCCCCTCCCGGAACACCGGAGCGCCAACCACGACCGTGCGATACGCTCCCAACGTCCCGCCCGGCGTGCGAACCGTGACCGTCGGACCGAGGTCGCCCTTAAGGTAGCCCGACACGGCAACGGTCACGAGGCTTTCGATCCCGCGGCGACCGGCCGTCCACTGTGGCCGCACCGCCGTCACGCGGCCATGCACGATGGCCAGGGCATCATCGGCCAATTCGGCGAGCGTCGCCGGAATGATGAGGGATCCGACGGCCGGTCCCGGCCACAGCAGTCCCTGAACAACGACGAAGACCGCCACCAATCGCGACATCCGCCATCTAGCAGCCCGTGGTGAAACTCCGGAGGCGTCCGGCTGGCGATGCATCCCCGCTGGCTGCGTTGCTTCGCGTTCAAATATTTCCGATATTCTCACTCGTCGCGCCTTGCCAGCGCGGCGCCTCGCCACCCTCGGTGCCACGCTGGAGTTCCACCACGGGGTGCTATGCGCTATCTCGGTCCTCCGCCGATTCACCCGAGGTCTCAGGCCGCCCCCGAGTTGGCCGCCGCGAGCACCGCCTCGGCGGCGCGCCGGCTGGCGCCCGACGCGCCGAGTCGCGCCCGCACCGCGCGCAACCTCGCGCGCGTGCGCTGCGCACGGTCCGCGTCGGTCAAGTACCCGAGCACCTCGTCCGCGATCGCCTCCGGCGTGCACCGCTCCTGAATCAGCTCAGGGACGATCGACTCGCCCGCCACCAGGTTGACCATGCCGAACGTGTCCACGCGCAGAAAGCACCTCCCGATCCGGTACGTCAACGGCGACACTTTGTAGACGATGACCATCGGCCGCTCGTGCAGCGCCGCCTGCACGGTGGCCGTGCCAGAGGCCGTGACCACCACATCGGAGGACGACAGCACGTCGTCGGTGCGCGACTCGATGACCGCCGGCGGACGCCCCGGACCGTCCCACCGACGCAGCGGCGCGAATAGCGCGTCATCGAGCAGCGGCGCCCTGGCCACGACGAACTGCGCGTCGGGCTGTGCCGCCGCGATTCGCGCGGCAGCGGTCACGAGCACCCCCAGCAGCCGCTGCACCTCGTTCGGCCGGCTTCCCGGCAGCAGCGCGACGGTCGGGGCGGTTGGCTCGAGCCCGGCGGCGCCGAGCACGGCGGCCCGCGAGGCCCGCGTCTCGGTCAAATCGATGAGCGGATGGCCGACGAACTCCACCGGAATTCCGGCCTCCCGATAGATCGTCTCCTCGAACGGAAAGATCACCAGCATCCGCTGCACAAAGCGCCGCATCGCGCGCATCCGTCCCGAGCGCCACGCCCAGACCTGCGGCGCGACATAATAGACGACAGGTATTCCCAGACGGCGTACGGCGCTGGCTAGTCGAAAGTTGAAGTCCGGAAAGTCGATCACGACCAGGACGTCCGGCCGTCTGGACCGGGCCACCGCGACGAGCCGCCTCAACATGGCCACCGCTCGCGGCACGACCGCCAGGGCTTCGACCAGGCCGGTTACGCTCAACCCGCCATAATGGCCGACCAGCTCGGCCCCGGCCGCCGCCAGCCGGTCGCCACCCAGCCCGAACACCCGCCCGTCGGGATCGGCCCGGGAAATCTCCGAAGCGAGCGCGGCAGCGTACAGGTCGCCAGACGCCTCTCCGCACGAGATCATCACCTTGGTGGCCATGCAACGTCTCGGGGCGCGCGTCGATCGTGAGCGTGCCGGGCCGGGCCTGCGGGGACTACTCGGGCTTCTCGAACAGGGCGCCGTCCAGCGCCGTGTTGAACGTCAACTCGGTCAGCTCGCGCTCGAGCACCGAGAAGCCGCCGCGCCGCACAATCGCCCGGAAGGCGACCTGGACACCATCGACGAGGCGGTAGTCGGAGTAGAGCTCCTCCGTCTCCTCCATCCCATTCTCGCCCTGTGTCATGTAGGTCTGGCGCACGACCAGGCCAGTTCTGGGATCGAGAAACAGGCGGACCGGCTCATCGATGTCGTTCGTCAGGAACTCGACCGCGAGGGGCTCCCCCGCCGCGCTCACCGGAGCGTCCAGCGGGCGCATCTCGACATCGCCGTCGGCGGCGCGCAAGAGCAGCGGAATCAGGTCCCGCCGTACGCTGGCTCGGAAGTCGTCGCGAACCGCCGCTGGCGCGTCCTGGACACCATTCGGCCCCTGCACCCAGGCTCGATCGTCGGCGTAGCCCTGCACGAGCGTTCCGGTGGGCAGTTCGGCCTCAACGCGGAAGCGTTCCGGGTACGCCGTGTAGCTGAGGGTGTCGGCCGTTATCGGACCGGTCTGCGTGAACATCGTGGTTCGGCCTCGCGCGATGGTGGTGTCGATGGCGCGCAATCGCGCTCGCCCGCCCTTCGCGCCGAGCGTACGCCGCACGACGCCCATCGCCTGCTCGCGCTCGGTCCCGGTCCGCCGCACGCGCACGGCGCGGGTCGCCGCACCGCCGCGGCGCAACTCGACTGACCTCAGGTCGAGCTCGGCCAGCGGCACCCGTTCGACGTCGGTGAACCCGACGCCAGGCAGATCATCGATGAAGGTCGCCGCATCGCCGACCATCACGATCGCTAAGCGGTCCGGCATCAGATATTCCCTGGCGACGCGCTGCAGCGCGTCGGCGGTCACCCCGCTCACACGCTCCCGGTACGTCGTCAGCTCTCCAAGATCGAGGCCGTAGAACAGGATGTTCAGCACGCGCAGCGCAATGACATCAGGTGTCTCGATCTGCAAGGGAAAGCTGCCCGACATGTAGGCCTGGACGCCAGCCAGTTCGCGAGGCCCGACCCGCTGCCGCTGCAGCCGCCAGAACTCCTCGATCGTGAGGCGGAGCGCCTCGGCCGTCGTTTCGGATCGGGTGCTGGTCTGAGCCTCGAAGTCCCCGATCAGCTGCAGCGTGTGCATCGAGGCTTCGGCGCCGTACGTGAGGCTGCGGTCGGCGCGCAGCACGCGGTGAAGGCGGTTGCTCCCTTCGCCACCCAGCACGCGAATCAGAACGTCGAGGGACAGATAATCATCGTTCCGTCTCGACACGCCGAGATGCCCGACGCGTATCTGGGTCTGCACCGCGCCAGGTCTGTCGATGATGACCACTCGGTTGGTGGGCGGCGGCGGTTCGCTGCGCTCGGCCACCGGGATCGCCTTGCGGGGCCAGTCCCCGAAGATTCGCTCGGCGGCGTCGAACGCCTCGTCGGCCGTCAGGTCGCCCACGACCGCGAGGATGCTGGCGTTGGGCGCGAAGTAAGCGTCGTGGAACCCGCGCAGATCAGCTTGCGTGATCGACCGCAACGACTCGAGCGTGCCCGACTGGGGGCGCCCGTACGGGTGGAACCCGTAGACCAGCCGGTCGAACACCACGTCCGCGATGTAATCGGCGTCTTCCATGCTGACCTGCAGGCTCGACAGGATCTGTTGACGCTGGCGCTCGATTTCCTGAGGGGCGAACGACGGATTGCGGACGACATCGCTGACCAGGTGCATCAGTAACTCGAAGCTGTCCTTCATCACCACGGCGTTCACATACGTGAGATCGCTCCCGGAGCCGACGCCGAGGCCGCCGCCGATGGTGTCGATGGTCTCGGCAATGTCCTGCGCGCTCCGGCTCGTGGTCCCCTGATCGAGCAACGAGGCCAGCAAGGTCGCCAGCCCGGCTTTCGCCAGCGGCTCGTGGACGCTGCCGGCGCCGACCAGCAGCCGCACGCTGACGACCGGCTGCTCGTGATGCAGCACCACCACGACCTGCATGCCATTGTCGAGCGTCCGAACCTCGTACGGCGGGAACGAGACCTCCACCGCCGGCAGCGGCGCCGGCGGGGACTCGCGCGGCCAATCGGCCTGCGTCTGTCCAGCCGCGCTGATCGGGTGCCAGAGCGCAGCCACGACCGCGGCGACCCGTACGAGGCACCGCCTCTGTCGGCGCGTCACCTTCACGGCGCGTCACCGGGAGCCGCGTCGCGCGGCGTGATTGTCACAATCAGGCGGTTGTCCTCGGTGAAGTAGGTCTGGGCGACCCGCCGCACGTCCTCCGCTGTGATGTCCATGAAGATGTCGAACTCGCCGTCCGCCGTGGTGATGTCGTCATGAATGACCGCGGCATGCGCGAGATGCGCCGCCTTCTGCTGGTTCGACATGCGGCCCAGGATGTAGTCGCGCGCGAACTGGTTCCTGACCCGCTCGAGCTCGCGCGGCGTCACCAACTCGGTCTTCAACCGCTCGAGCTCGTCCATCAGCGCACGCTCCGCCTCGGCCGGCGTCCGGCCGGGTTGAACCAACGCCACGGCGAAGAACAGGCTCGGATCCTCGACGATCTCGCCTTGTCCAAAGGCGGTGAGCGCTACCTGGTCCTCGTACACCAACCGCCTATAGATCCGCGAGCTCTGCCCGTCGGAAAGAATCTTGGACGCAAAATGCAGCGGATACGAATCGGGGTGACCGTCGAACGTGATCCGATGGACGATGACGACGGCCGGCAGGGGCCAGTCCTCTTGCAACGCCACGCGCTGCTCACCGTTCCACGGCGGTTCCTCGGGAATGTCCCGGGGCACCGGCTGGTCGGATGCGGCAATCCTGCCGAAATACTTCGTCACGAGATCCTGCGCCGCCGACGCGTCGAAGTCGCCGACGATGACGAGGGTGGCATTCCCCGGCACGTAATACGTGTCGTAGAACCGGCGGACGTCGTCGACTGAGGCGGCCTCGAGGTCGGCCATACGGCCGATCGTCGGATGCTTGTAGGGGTGCACGGTGTACGACTGTTCGTAGATGATTTCCGACAAACGACCGAACGGTTGGTTGTCCACGCGCATCCGGCGCTCTTCTTTCACCACCTCGCGCTCGGTCGCCAGCGTGGCCTCGTCGATCCGGAGCGTCGCCATGCGGTCCGCCTCCATCCACAGGACGAGCGGCAGATAGTGCGCCGGCACGGTCTGCCAGAACACCGTCGCATCCTCGGTCGTGTAGGCGTTGCTGCGCCCCCCGACAGTCGAAATCATCGACGTGTATTGCTCGGGCAGCACGTTCTTCGATCCCTTGAACATCAGGTGCTCGAACAAATGCGCGAACCCGGTCAATCCCTCGCGCTCGTTTTTCGACCCGACGTGATACCAGAGCTGGACGTGCACGATCGGTGTCGAATGATCTTCCGACAACACGACCGTCAACCCGTTGGGCAACGTCGCAATCTGGTACTGCAGTTTGGGCGGTCTCGTTGCCGCCGCGGCGACACTGGCCGTCACGAGCACCGCGGCCGCGGCGCACAGCGGCAGGCGAGTCCACATGGTTGAGTCGATTATGGCACAGTCCAGCAGGCTGACGCCGACCGGCGGGTGGGCCGCCTCACTCCTTGCTGAGCAGGCGGAATCCGATCATCGCCCAGATGCGCGCCCTGCGCTCGAGCGGATCGGCATCGACGCGGCGCTCGAGCGCCGCGAACAGCTCGACGGCCACCGCCTCCCCCTCGAACCGCACGCCGCTCTCGAACAGGCCGCCGCTCACGCCGTCGCGCCCGGCGACGGCCGGATCGGTTCCGCGATACACGGCTGCCCCGCCGACCAGAAGGGACAGCCGGTCGTTCAGGGTGTAGCGCACGCGCGCATGCCCGCCCAGCTCGGAGTCATAGTCTACGAACGACCGCTGGGTCACGTAGTAGGCCCGCGCGGCCAAGTCGATCCCCAGCCGACCGGCCGTCCGCCGGTGCCACACTTGCACACCGGCCATGTTCCAGTCGACCGGAAACTCTTTGGACCGGTCGCTCAGGTGCTGAGAGATGTGTCGAAACGTTCCGGCCAACTCCGTGGCGCCTAGCCGGTAGGTCGCCGATCCCTCCAGGGTGTAGTTCCCCTGATTGGGATCGAACCTACGCAACTCCTCGCCGAGGATCGTCTCGATATTCGCGAGAAAGTTGAACCGCCCCCGGACGTAATCGATGACGTCAATGTCACCGCCGAAGTCGGCATCCCAGTTGAAGTGCTCATCCGCATCGAGCAGGCTGGCCGCGTTCAGATGGAAGCGGTAGTCGGCGAAGATCCGCGTCCCGCGATCGCCCGGCGACGTCCCAGTATCCCGATCTTGCGCTGACAGCGGAGCGCCGAGACACACCGCGGCGACGCAGCACACACTGGCTACCGTCCTCGGGCAGGACGGCCTCAGCACGACACGCCCGGACACGACGCAGCACTCGCAGACAAGGCGGGCAGTATAGCATTCGGCCTCGAGCTGCCTTCGCCGCTCGTGGTGACACTATGGTCGAATGGTGCGCTCCACGAATGCGCCGAGCCGCTCCAAATCGAGGCGGTCGGCGATGGCGCGAATGCGCTCGCGGCGATCGGAGGGCCGCTGCTGCACGACCTCACGGAGCTCACGCAACGGCTCCGACGACTCGGGGTACCACGTGACCCGTTGCAGTCCCTGGCGCGCCCCGCGCCTCGAGAGGTGGTGGCCGAAGACCCTGAATGCGAAGTAGTAGGCGACCAGATTCGGCCCCGGCACGATCGCGAACACGCCGGACACAATCAGACCGACGACGTCGAAGATCAGCCAGAACAGGTGACGGTCGGCGTCTCGCTGGAGGATGCTACGCACGTGGCGCATGGCCGCCGGCCCGTCCAAGTCGCTGGGATGCAGCGCGCGCGAGTCAGATTGCCGGCGCAGGTGCCAGAGGAGCCGTTGTTCGGCAATCGACGCAGCCACCCAGCGCACGGTCAGGTCTCGAACCCGCCGCATGGCCCCGCCGACGAGGGACGTCTGGGCCGATTCCGACGCGGCCGGCTGGCGACGCCGGCCGGGCTCGGCCTGGCGGACCAGCTCGCGCATCGCGTGGACCCGCTGCCGGAACCACCCACGCGGCGGCTCATCTTGGCCGTCATCACCATCACCGAGCTCGCAGTAGAGCTCGTACCGATCGGCTCCCGCCGGCACCAAGTAGACCATCATCGGCTCGCGCTGACCGGTCAGCGGACGCCTCCCCCCGCATCGACTCCGCCCGGCAGCAACGGCCGGCCACCCGCCTCCCACGCGCCGGTGATGAACGCCGCCACCGCCGTGATCGCCGCCTCGAGTCGTTGTTGAAACACCGGCTGCACCGCGGCAAAGAATCGATTGAAATACTCGTCGTCATAGCCGACGCGGCCGCGCGCCGCCAGGCGATCGGCCTCGAGCACGTCGTCGACCCGCTCGGCGGTGGCGAGCAGCACGTCGAACATCGCCTCGAGCGGCGCGACCACAGGCACGGCCGCCTCGGCGGGCGGCGACACGCCGTCGGCGTAGCGACGGAAGAGCTCGGTCTCGAACCTGGCGTGAATGCCACGCTGACCCGTGCGCTGGCCGTCGTAGTCGACGACCGCGTGGAACGGCACGTGCGCATCCGCCACGCAGTGGGACAGCACGGCCGAGAGAAGCGCGAGGTCACTGAGCGATCGGCCCGACGCACGACGACCGATCTGGGCGAACGTGGAACTCAGGCGCTCGTGGAATTCGACGGCGCGCCACGGCAGCAGGCCGCGCTCGGTGACGATCGTCCGGCCGAATCTCGCGAAGGCCGCCTCCAGGTTGCGCGGGAGCGCGGCGAACGGCGCCGGCCCGTAGGCATCGAGGTTCAAGTAGTGCCGCGGTGCCTCATCGGTGAAGCCGGCCACGCGCCAGAGATCGGGATCGATGGCGTGCTCGGATACGAACGCCCGCTGCCGCTCGTAGAAGGGACGGAGCGGCGCAGGCAACAGGTCGATGGCACGATCGGCGATGAAGCGATGAACGTCGAAGCCCCACGCCGACAGCGGGACCGACGATGCTGTGGACAGGACCAGCGCTAGGGCGCACGCAATCCAACGCCGGGACGGCATGCCGGGTATAGTAGCAGCCCGTGCCACGCCTCGGCGCCCACATGTCGATCGCCGGCGGCCTGCCGCGCGCCGTCGAGCGCGCGCACGCCGCCGGCTGTGACACGCTGCAAATCTTCACGAAGTCCTCCGGCCAGTGGCGTGCCCGAGCGCTCCCGCCGGACGAGGTGAACGCCTTCCGTGCCCACGCCACCGAGCTAGGCATCGAGCCGATCGTGGCGCACGCCAGCTACCTCATCAACCTGGCTGCGCCCGATCCCGACCTTCGCCGGCGCTCGATCGCGGCGCTCACGGGCGAGCTCGACCGCGCCGACACACTGGGCCTCGCGGGCGTCGTCCTGCATCCAGGCTCCTACACCACGGGCACCGAACAAGGCGGCCTCCGATTCGTCGCCGCGGCGATCGAGGGCGTCTTTGAGTCCCGGTCGCCGGGCGGCGCCGGGCTGATCCTGGAGCACACGGCGGGACAGGGCACCAACCTCGGCCACCGCTTTCAGCACCTGTCCGTCCTGCTCGACGAAAACGCTGCGGCGGACCGATTGGGAATCTGCCTGGACACGTGCCATCTGCTGGCGGCCGGCTACGACATTGCCACCGCCGATGGCTACGCGCGGACGTTCGACGAGTTCGACGCGCGGATCGGGCTGTCTCGCCTGAAGGTGCTCCATCTGAACGACTCGAAGCATCCGTGCGGCAGCCGGAAGGATCGCCACGAGCACATCGGGCACGGCTGGGTAGGACTCGAGGCGTTCGGGCGGCTGGTGTGCGACCCGCGGCTTGCCGCCATCCCGATGATTCTCGAAACCCCGAAGGCCGCGCGGGACGCCGGTCGCGTCGTGGCGGCCGATCCAGCCGACCTGCGGAACCTGGCAACGCTGCGCGCGCTGACAGGCTAGCCCGTGATGGCCCCCTCATCGGATCGGGTTCTCATGACCCAGGCTATAATCCGTCCGACTGACGGGAGTGACCGATGCGTCGAATTACCTCAATTCTGACGGCGACCGCCGTGGCCTGCGCGTGGCTCGCCGGTCCAATCGCCGCGCAGGGCCAGCCGCTGCGCTGGTACAAGGGCAACACGCACACGCATACCCTGAACAGCGACGGCGACAGTACGCCCGATGAGGTGGTCCGCTGGTACCGGGAACACGACTACCACTTCGTCGTCCTTTCGGATCACAATTTCCTGACCTCGGTGGACGGATTGAACGCACTCTACGGCGCGGATGAGCAGTTCCTCGTCATCCGTGGCGAAGAAGTCACCGACGCCTTCGAGGACAAGCCGTTTCCCATCAACGGCATCGACGTGCAGTCGCTCGTCGAGCCGCAGGGCGGCAACAGCGTCGTCGAGGTCATCCAGCGGAACGTGGACGCCATTCGCGCTGCGTCCGGGGTGCCGCACATCAACCATCCGAATTTCGGCTGGGCGATCACCCCCGACGAGCTGACGCAGGTGCGAAACAATCGGCTGTTCGAGCTCTTCAACGGTCACCCGAAGGTCAATATCCATGGGGGCGGCGGCGTTCCGGAACTCGAGGAGGTCTGGGATGAAATCTTGTCGAGCGGCATTCTGCTCTATGGCATTGCCGTCGACGACGCCCACATCTTCAAGCGGCCGTGGGACCGCGGCGCGGCGCGAGGACCGGGCCCGGACTGGATCATGGTGCGCGCGGCTCGCCTGAGGGTGCGGGACATCCTCGACGCGGTCGTGCAAGGCGAGTTCTATGCCTCGACCGGCGTGGTGCTGGAGGACTATCGGGTCATCACGCAGTCGATGACGATCGTCATCGTCGAGGATCCCTGGAGCAAGTACCGTGTGCAGTTCATCGGTGAGGGCGGGCGCATCCTCGAGGAAACGATCACGAATCCGGCCGTCTACGAATTCCGTGGTGAGGAGCCCTATGTGCGCGCCAAGGTGCTGGAGTCGAACGGCCGCGTCGCGTGGACCCAGCCGGTCTGGCGCGCTGGCCGCAGCGCCCGGCCGCCACAGGAACCCTGAGAGACACCGTGCTGCTTGGTACCCTCCTCGACCTTTATTCGCTGGTCATCATCGCCTCGGTGGTCCTGTCGTGGACACAGCTGCCGCCGAGCCATCCGGTCGTGCAGTTCGTCGACGTGCTCACGGCGCCGGTCCTCGCGCCGATCCGACGCGTGATACCGGCGCTGGGTGGACTGGACGTGTCTCCGATGGTGCTCCTGATCGGCCTGCAGTTGCTGCGCCTGTTGCTCATGATCTGACAGCGACGATGACCACTCCACTGACGAAAGCCGATGTCGAGCGCATCGCCGAGTTGGCGCATCTGGAGCTCTCCGACGCGGAGACCGAGGCGTTCACCCAGCAACTGGCGGAGATTCTGGCCATGGCGATGCGGTTGCAGGAGGTCGACACCACGGACATCCCGCCCACCACGCATGTGCTCTCCCGCCACGAGGCGCTTCGCCCGGACGAGGTGCGCGCGTCGTTGACGCGCGCGGAAGCGCTGGCTAACGCCCCGGACGGCACGACTGAAGAGGGCTTCTTCAAGGTGCCCAGGGTCCTCGAATGACGGGACCGCTGCCATCCATCGACGCCATCCGTCTCGCCGTGGCGGGCGGCGACACCTCGGCGGTGGACATCTGCCGGCAGGCACTCGACCGCATCGCCGCGGGTGACGGCCGCTTCCACGCCTTCAATCACGTCATGCGGAAGCGGGCGCTGGAGCGCGCGGCCGACCTCGACGCCTCGCGACGCCCCGATGACCCGCGTCCGCTGCTGGGCGTCCCGATCGCCGTCAAGGACAACCTCTGCACCCAGGGGGCGCCAACCACCGCCTCGTCGCGAATTCTCGAAGCGTTCATCCCGCCGTACGACGCCACCGTGGTGACTCGTCTCGAAGCCGCCGGCGCCGTCGTCATTGGCAAGACCAATTGCGACGAGTTCGCCATGGGATCGTCGAACGAGAACTCCGCGTTCGGCCCGGTCCGAAACCCCTGGGATCCCGCGCGCAGCCCCGGAGGATCCAGCGGCGGCTCGGCGGCGGCCGTCGCGGCACGGTTCGTCCCGGGTGCGCTGGGATCCGACACGGGCGGCTCGGTCCGCCAACCGGCGTCGTTGTGCGGCGTCGTCGGGCTCAAACCGACCTACGGCCGGGTCTCGCGCTATGGATTGCTCGCATTCGCGTCGTCGCTCGATCAAATTGGACCGCTCACGCTGACCGTACGTGACGCCGCCCGCCTGCTGGAGGTCATCGCAGGACCTGACGCCCGCGACGCCACGACGTCGCCGGATGCCGTGCCCGGATACACCGACGCGCTGACCGGTGACCTCCGCGGCGTCCGCCTCGGCGTGCCGAGCGCCCTGCTCGCAGACGGGGTGGACGCCGAGGTCGAGCGCGCCTTCCAGCAGGCGAGCGACGCACTGAAAGCGGCCGGCGCGACGATCAGCGACGTCGCGCTCCCGCACACGGCCTACGCCATTCCGGCCTACTACCTCATCGCCGCGGCCGAAGCGAGCTCGAATTTGTCGCGATACGACGGCGTCCGCTACACCCGCCGCGCACCGCTCGACCCGGCCGATGCGACGCTGATGGCGATGTACGACCGCACGCGGAGCGAGGGATTCGGAGCGGAAGTGAAGCGGCGGATCATGCTGGGCACCTACGCCCTCAGCGCCGGGTACTACGACGCGCATTACCTGAAGGCGCAGCAGGTGCGAACGCTCATCCGGCGCGACTACGAGCGCGCACTCGGCACGGTGGACGCCGTCCTCATGCCCACGAGCCCGGTGCCGGCGTTCCCGCTCGGCGAGCGCCTCGACGACCCGCTACAAATGTACCTGCTGGACGTCTTCACGGTGAGTGCCAATCTGACAGGCCTGCCTGCGATCAGCGTACCCGCCGGCTTCACGCAGGCGCGACTCCCGATCGGCCTGCAACTCGTGGGTCGCGCGTTCGATGAGGAAACCCTGCTTCGGATTGCGGATGGCTACGAGCGTCTGGCGACGTGGTGGCAGGAAGCGCCGCCGGCCAGCTAGTGTCCTGTCCAGATGCGGCTAGCAGCACGAGCAGCACGGGCAGGGCCAGGGCCGTGGCCGTGGCAACCGCGCCGAGCGCCAGCAACGTGGCCAGCACCACGAGCGGCAGCACCGCCACCGTCATGGCCGCCATGGCCGCGGCCACGGCGAGTCCGATGACCGCCCCCAGGGCGAACAGTTCCAGTATCTATGAGCTCTTACGCGCCGCCCGCTCCAGAAGTTCCGGTGTCTTGAGCTGGTCGGCCGGACCATGCGGCGCGTCCGGCGTCAGATAGTGAGACTTCCCGTCCAGATCGGCGAAGCTCCGGATCACCATCGTCTTGCGGCTGCCGGGCTGCAGCTTTGGAAACCCGAGCACGACGCAGAACCCGATAAACAGCACGAGCAGAAAGGCCGTCGTCGCGCCGAGGCCCTGCAGCGCGCCCACCGCCAGCTCGACGATCTCAGCCGAGATCACGAGCCTGCCCCAGACGGCGGCGGCTTGTCCTCCGGAAGCGTATAGGTGATCAGCCCCTCCTGTACTTCCTGCATCGCCACGCGTTCGAGCTTCGGCGGCATCTCCGGCCGCTCCCCCGTGTTGGGATCGGGCCGCAGGTGCTCGAGGCGGGGCAAGGCGCCGCGGCGTAGCTGCTTGGCTCGCCGTGACGCCACGCCGACGTAGAGAAATCGGCTCTGAATCGGAGGCATCTTCGGCAGCGGCTCAAGCTCTGGCTCGACCGCCACGACCGGTTCTGCCGAGGCTACGACGTCGGTATCTATGGTCTCGTCCATAATCCGTCAGGGTACCAGAACCCGGCCGACCACGCCAATGTTTCGGCTCTGGGCTCTAGGAACGCCAGGCGCGTCAACGACAGCCGCAGGCCATCGAGACCCGAGAAGCCCACTTTTTTAGCCCGCTTCGACGACCTCGCCATCGATAACGTCGATCTCGGCATCGGCACCCGGCCGGCCAGCGCCCTGTTCGGCAGCGGGCGTCGCCTGGTCGAGCGACCGCGCGACCGCTTCGGACGCCGCCTCGACCGCGCGCGCGGCGTCTCGAATCGCGCCGATATCGGCGCCGGTCGACGCGGCCTTGCCGGCCGACAGCACGGCCTCGGCCCGTTCGACCTCCACCGCTGGCAACTGGTCGCGGTGCGCCGTGACCGTAGCCTCCAGCGCGTACACCGCCGCGGCGAGTCGGTTCCGCTCATCGACCAGCTCGCGGTGGGTCCGATCGTCCCCCTCGTGCGTCGCGGCCTCCTGCACCAGACGATCCACCTCGGCTGGCGATAGCCCGCTCGACGCGGTGATCGTCATCTCCTGAGCCTTTCCGGTAGCCTGATCGGTGGCCGAGACGTGCACGATACCGTTCGCGTCGATGTTGAACGTGACGTCGACCTGCGGTACGCCACGCGGCGCCGGCGCCAGCCCCACGAGCTGAAAACGCCCAAGGGTTCGATTGTCGCGAGCGTGTGACCGCTCACCTTGCAGCACGTGCACCTCCACGCTCGTCTGCCCGTCCGCGGCGGTCGAGAACATCTCGCTCTTTCTCGTCGGAATCGTGGTATTTCGCGAGATGAGTGACGTCATCACCCCGCCGAGCGTTTCGATGCCCAGCGACAACGGCGTCACATCGAGCAGCAGGACGTCCTGGACATCGCCGGCCAGCACGCCGCCCTGGACCGCGGCGCCGATCGCCACGACCTCGTCCGGATTGACCCCCTTGTGCGGATCCTTGCCGAAGAAGTCACGAACCAGCTGCTGCACCTTCGGCATGCGCGTCGAGCCTCCGACCAGGACCACCTCGTCGATCTGGCTCGTGTCCAGCCCGGCGTCGGCAAGCGCCTGCTTCACCGGGCCCAGCGTGCGCTGCAGCAGGTCGTCGGTCAACTGCTCGAGCTTCGCACGGCTCAGTTTCAACGAGAGATGCTTCGGACCGCGCTGGGTGGCGGTGATGAAGGGCAGGCTGATGTCGGTTTCGACTGCCGTCGACAGCTCGACCTTGGCCTTCTCTGCCGCCTCCCTGAGCCGCTGAAGCGCCATCCTGTCGGCGGACAGATCGACCCCTTCGGTAGCTGCGAACTCCTTCACGATCCAGTCGATGATGCGCTGGTCCACGTCGTCGCCGCCAAGATGCGTGTCCCCGTTCGTCGCCTTGACCTCCACGACTCCCTCACCAACCTCCAGAATCGAGACATCGAAGGTCCCCCCGCCGAAGTCGTAGACAACGATCGTCTCGTCATGATGCTTGTCCAGCCCATACGCCAGCGCCGCCGCGGTCGGCTCATTGATGATCCGCTCCACCTGCAGGCCGGCGATCTTCCCAGCATCTTTCGTGGCCTGACGCTGCGCGTCATTGAAGTAGGCCGGCACGGTGATCACCGCGTCGGTCACGCGCCGGCCGAGATAATCCTCGGCGGCCTGCTTCAGCTTCTGCAGCACGGCAGCGGAAATCTCAGGCGGTGACTGCGGCTTCCCCTGCAGTTCAACCGCCACATCGCCATTCTTCGAGGCGCTGATCCGATATGGCACGCGCCCGGTCTCAGCCGTCACCTCGTCGTACTTGCGGCCGATGAACCGCTTGACCGAGAAAACGGTCTGTTCAGGATTCGTCACGGCCTGCCGTTTGGCGATTTCTCCAACCAGCCGCTCGCCATCCCTGGACACCGCCACGACCGACGGCGTCAATCGGTTGCCTTCCTGGTTAACGATCACCGTGGGCTGGCCACCTTCCATCACCCCGACGACCGAATTGGTCGTCCCGAGGTCGATTCCAATCACCGTCTTGCGCATGGGACCTCCTATCACCTAGCCGCGAATCTCCAAAGATTATAGATCATAAATTAGTGTATTACAATCATATTATTTGATATCTATAGACTCACTTTATTAACTCAAGCACCTTTCTTCGTCTAGTACCATTGTTTTCAGTCAGATGCGTAAGCTCACCTATGAAGGCAACCGCTGGCCCGACCCGATTTATAATGGGCAACGTCATGCGGATACTCTTTATCGGGGACATCGTCGGGAAGCCCGGCCGCGTGATCCTGCGGCGCGCGCTGCGCCCCCTGGTCGACCGCCACCGGGTAGACCTGGTGATCGCCAACGTGGAGAACGCGGCCGGCGGCTTCGGGATCACCCGGGAGATCGGCGAGTCGATCCGCGACCTAGGCGTCGACGTGATGACTTCGGGAAATCACATCTGGGACAGGAAGGAGGCACTCGATTACATCGGCACCGAACCGCGCCTCCTCCGTCCCGCCAACTACCCTGCCGGCACGCCCGGCCTGGGACGCTGCACGGCGGCGACCGCCACCGGGGACCCCGTCGCCATCATCAACATCATGGGCCGCATCTTCATGCAGCCACTGGACAATCCGTTCGACGTCGTCCTCCAGGAGCTCGAGACCCTCCGCGCGGAGGCGCGCGTCGTCATCGTCGACTTCCACGCCGAAGCGACTTCGGAGAAAATCGCCATGGGGTGGCATCTCGACGGCAAGGTCACCGCCGTCATCGGCACCCACACCCACGTGCAAACGGCCGATGCACGGCTGCTACCGAACGGCACCGCCTGCATCACCGACGTCGGCATGACCGGCCCCCACCGTTCGGTGATCGGCGTGGACACCCGCGCGGCACTGTCGCGGTTCGTGACCGGCCTGCCCACCCGCTTCGAGACGGCCACCGAAGACACGCAACTGCATGCGGTCGTCGTCACGGCCGACCCTCAGTCTGGCCTGGCGACTGAGATAACGCCGCTCAGTGTGAGCCTGGACGATGTCGACGCGCTCGTCGCGCGTCCCGTGACGACGTGATCATGCCGAATCTCTTCGATCTGCCGTTTGACGATGATGACCCAGACTCCAAGACCCCACACGAGCCCAGACCGGCGCCACAACCACCGGACCGCCGGATCTTCACGGTGTCCGAGCTGACCGCCTCGGTGCGCGAATTGCTCGAGTCGACCTACGGCGACGTGTGGATCGACGGGGAGCTTTCGAATTTTAAGCGCTGGCGCACCGGACACCTGTACTTCACGCTCAAGGATGCCGGCGCTCAGCTGAAAGGCGTGATGTTCCGATCGGCCGCGCGCTCTCTGCGCTTCACGCCGGAGGACGGCCTCCGCGTCATCGCGCGTGGCCGGCTGGGTGTTTACGAACCGAAGGGCGAGTATCAGATCGTCTGCGAGCAGCTGGAGCCCCACGGGGTGGGTGCCCGCCAGCTGGCCTTCGAGCAACTCAAGCGGCGGCTCGAGGCCGAAGGGCTGTTCGAGCCCTCGCGGAAACGGGCGCTCCCAGCCCTGCCCCGCAAGATTGGCATCGTCACGTCGCTCGACGGCGCGGCGCTGCGCGACATCGTCAACGTGCTGCGGCGCCGCTATCCAAATGCCCATTTGTTGATTCGCCCGTCGCAAGTGCAGGGTGAGGGCGCCGCCAATGACATCGCCCGGGCCGTAACGCAGGTCACGGCCGCCCCAGGCGTCGACGTCGTGATTGTCGGACGCGGCGGGGGCTCCATCGAAGATTTGTGGGCCTTTAACGAGGAAGTGGTCGCCCGGGCGATCGCGACGTCAGCCGTACCGGTCATCTCGGCCGTCGGCCACGAAACCGATTTCACAATCGCCGACTTCGTCGCGGACCTTCGAGCGCCGACACCCTCGGCCGCGGCCGAGTTGGTGGTGACACGAAAGGACGAATACCGTCAGCGGATCGACCGACTGCACGAGCGACTCACGGCAGCGGCGCGCATCGGCATCCGCGGGTGGCAAACCCGCGTGCGCGTGCTGGAACAGCGCCCGGGCCTGGCCGGATGGCCGGTTCGCCTGGCATTGCGCGGACGGCGGGCGGCCGAGTTGTCGCACGCCCTGGCCGACCGCGTGCGCGCGCTGATCGGTGCGGGCGAACGACGTTACCATCAGCTTCGGCTGCGCCTCGAGTCGCGCGACCTGCGTCGAACGCTCGCGACCATCGCCGCGCGGCTGACCGTCTCCGAGGGCGGCCTGACTGCGGTCATGGCCGGTCGATCGCACGCGCGGCGTGAGTCATTGGGCGTGCTGGCCGGCCGTCTCGAAACCCTCAGTCCACTCGCCGTCTTGGGTCGCGGCTACGCCATCTGCTGGAATGCGGATCGCACGACTATCGTTTCCAAGGCCGACGCCGTCGCGCCCGGGGAGGCCGTACGGATCACCCTGCACCGCGGCGAGTTGAGCTGCACGGTCACGACCGCCACTGCGCCGCCGCCACCCAAGCCGTGACCTGCGTCGCCGGAAAGCCATCATGACCAGTAAGATCAAGGACTTCGAATCGGCCCTCACCGAGCTCGAAACCACCGTCAAGACACTCGAAGCGGGCGACCTGGCGCTAGACAAGTCGCTGGCGCTCTTCGAGCGCGGTGTCGAGCTCTCCCGGTTCTGCCATCAGCGTCTCGAAGAAGCGGAGCGCCGGATCGAGGTGCTGACGGAGCGCGGTGAATTACGCGACGCGCCGGACTCGCTGCAGGCGGCCGGCGACCGCGACGAGCCGTGATCCTCAATCTCACCGAGTATCTTGGCGCCTGCCGGGCCGAAATCGACGCCGCGCTCGACGCCGTGCTGCCGGTGCCACCGGCCTGCCCGCCGCGCATCGCGGAGGCCATGCGCTACAGCCTCATGGCGGGCGGCAAGCGCTTCCGGCCCATCCTGACGCTCGCCGCCGGCGACGCCGTGCACGAAGCTACCGATCAGCCGTCGTCGCGCGCATCGATCCTGCCGATCGCCTGCGCCATCGAACTGATTCACACGTATTCCCTGGTCCACGACGATCTCCCCGCGATGGACGACGATACGCTCCGGCGCGGCCGGCCGACGGCGCATGTCGTGTACGGCGACGCACTCGCCATCCTCTCTGGCGACGGCCTCCTAACCGAAGCGTTCGGCCTCCTCGCACGCCCGGCACCGGCCGGAGAAGCACCTGCCGCGCGTCGTCTACGGGCGATCGCCGTCATCGCCACGGCCGCCGGAGCGGCCGGGATGGTGGGAGGCCAGGCGATCGATATCGAGGCCTCTGGTATACACGCGGCGGATCGCGATCGACCGACACCGACGCTCCACGCCGACGGACTCCGCGCGATGCACCAGCGCAAGACCGGCGCGCTGATCACGGCGGCCGCCGTCTCGGGCGCCATCATGGCGGGGGGCGATGAGGCGATCATCGATGCCATCGACCGCTACGCCGGACATCTCGGCTTGGCGTTCCAGATCGTCGACGACATCCTCGACGTCGAAGGCGCCGCCGACGAACTGGGCAAGACGGCGGGCAAGGATGCGGCCGCAGGGAAACTGACCTATCCAGCGCTTTTCGGACTCGAGGCGTCACGCCGTCAAGCGGCCGAGGCGGCTGTCCTGGCGCAAGACGCGCTGCGGGCCGCGCACGTCACAGGGCGACTTGCCGAAATCGCCGACTGGATCGTCTCGCGCACGCACTGAGTCACTGCCGGCAGATGACGGGATCGACGAAGAAAGTTCGGCTGGACACGCTCCTAGTCGACCGTGGCCTGGCGAATTCGCGCGCCCGCGCGCGGGCAATGATCCTCGCCGGCCACGTGCGGCTCGACGTGCCGGCCCCGCTCAAGGCGGGCACGCTGCTCACGCCTGACGCCGCGATCATCCTCACTGAGCCGGATCATCCCTACGTCGGGCGCGGCGGCATCAAACTAGCGTACGCCTTGCGCGAGCTCGACATCCCCGTGCAGGGCCGCGACGCGCTCGACATCGGCGCGTCGACCGGCGGCTTCACCGACGCATTGCTGCAAGCCGGCGCGAGCCGCGTCGCCGCCCTCGACGTGGGCAGAGGCCAGCTCGCCTGGTCCCTCCGGAAGGACCCTCGGGTCGTCGTGCTGGAACGAGTCAACGCGCGATCGCTCCCCACCGCGCCGTGGCCTCCCGATCTTCAGGATTTCGATCTCGTCACGGCGGACGTGTCGTTCATCTCGCTCACCTTGATCGTCCCGGGCATCCCGGATCGGCTGCGACCCGGTGGCGACGTCCTCCTCCTCGTCAAACCGCAGTTCGAGGCGGGTCGGTCGGAAGTCTGCAAAGGAGGCCTCATCGAGGACCCGGCCGTGCGGGCGCGCACGGTGCAACGGGTCGCCGCGGAGGTGGATCGGGTAGGATTGGAAACAGTGCACACGATCGAATCGCCGATCACCGGCGCAAAAGGTAACCGGGAATTCTTTCTGCACGCGAGGCGGCGCGAAGGACGGGCATGAACGGCGCCAGCCGCATCACCCGCGTCGGCGTCGTGGCCAAGCCCGGCCTGCGCGGCGCCGCCGGCACACTCGTCGAACTCAGCGCGTGGCTCGATTCGCGCGGCGTCACCGCCGTCTACGAAACGGAAACGGCCGCGCTGGCCGGCCTGGCTCCGCGGGTCACGACGTGCAGTCACGATGAGCTGCCCGGCCGATCCGACATGATTCTCGTCCTGGGCGGCGACGGAACGCTGCTGGGCATGGGCGATCGAATCGCCCAGAGCGGAGTCGAAGTGCCCCTGCTCGGCGTCAATTTCGGCGGCTTGGGCTTTCTCACCGAGATCACCCTTCCCGAGCTCTATCCGGCGCTTGAGGCCGCCATCGCCGGGTCGGCGAAACTTGACCAGCGCCGGATGCTTCACGCGGTCGTGCGGCGAGGCGACCAGATCCTCGCCGACCGCGTCGCGCTGAACGACGTGGCGCTCACGCGCGGCCCCGCCTCGCCGATCATCGACCTGTCCGTGTCGGTCGGCGAGCAGTTCGTCGCCAAGTTCAAGGCAGACGGGCTCATCGTCGCCAGCCCGACCGGATCGACGGCGTATAACCTGTCGGCCGGCGGTCCCATCGTGCATCCGCTGGTGGACGCGATGGTGATCACGCCGATCGCGCCGCACACGCTCACCAATCGGCCGATCATCATTCCGGCGAGGTCGGACGTGCGCATTCAACCGATCGACTGCGACCACGACCAGGTCGTCGCGGCCTTCGACGGGCAGTTCAGCGTGACGCTGGAGTGCGATGACGTCGTGAGCGTCGGGGTCTCGGAGCGACCGCTTCAGCTCTTCCGGGCGACCTCTCGCAGCTACTTCACGGTGCTGCGAGAAAAGCTCAAATGGGCAGAGCGCTGAGTTAGGAGTTAGAAGTTAGAAGACGTTCGACGATTGCCTCCTGCCTTCTATCTCCTAACTTCTAACTCCTACCTTTGCCTCGTGCCTCCCGGAAATACCTGATCTGATACTCCCGCACGTTGCGATTGTGTTCCCGCAGCGACGACGCAAAGACGTGCGACCCGTCGTTGCGGCTCACGAAGTAGAGGTACCCTGCGTCGGCCGGACGCACGGCCGCCTCCAGCGCCGACCGACCGGGCGCGGCAATCGGTCCCGGCGGCAGGCCGGGGTAGACGTAGGTGTTGTACGGTGAATCGTACCGCAGGTTGTCCCGCGTCAAGTTCCCTTCGTAGAGACCGGCTCGTTCGAGCGCGTAGATCACCGTGGGATCGCACTGAAGCGCCATGTCGATGCGTAAGCGATTCGTATAAACCGCCGACACGACCGCACGCTCCTCGGCCAGGGCCGTTTCACGCTCGATGAGCGAGGCGAGCGTGACGATTTCGCGCACGGTTCGGCCGGCATCGCCCACATCGCGCCGCAGTGGCTCATCGAAGGCCTGCTCGAACCGGGCCACCATCGCCTCCACCAAGTCTGCCGCCGTGGCCGTCCGCGGCAGGGCATACGTGTCGGGAAACAGATATCCCTCGAGGTCGGTCGCATCCGGATCGAGCGAGGCAATACGGTCCGCCTTGCGGCTGGCGTCGAGAAACTCGTCGGCCGTCCCGAAGCCGCTCGTACCGAAGATCTCGGCCATCGCCCAGATCGTGAGCCCTTCGGGAAACGTGATGGGCCGTAGATGTATGTCGCCAGCGGCAAGCTTCTCGACGACCTGCCGCGCGGACAAGGGCCGGTCGAAGCGATACTCCCCCGCCTGGAGCTGCCGGCCGCGATCGGTCTGCCACAGGACATAGCGAAACGCCCACGCGTCGCGCACGACGCCCACGGCCACGAGTTGGCGAGCGATGGCGCGCGCGGGGGAGCCCGGGGCCACGTCGACGAACACCTCGGCCGCCGCATACCCGCGGTACGGGGACTCCGACCGGGCACGCAGACGAGACGCCGCGACGCTGGTTACGACCAGCCCGCCTGCCAGTACGGCGAGCGCCACGAACGTCGCGCGTCGGATCGTCATCGGGCCTGGTCCAGATGATCCTGCAGAATGACGGCCGCCGCCGCCGCGTCCAGCGTGCGCTTGCGCCGCCGCCAGTCACGCTCCACTAGGGCGAGGCGGCGCTCCGCTTCCCGGCTGCTCAGCCGCTCGTCCTGAAAGGCGAGCGGCAAAGCGGTCAGCGCACGCAGCCGGTCCGCGAAGCGTCGCACGCGTACCGTCTGTTCGGTCTCGCGTCCATCGAGCCGTCGCGGAAGCCCCACGACGATGCCACCGAGGCTGTCGTCGTCCGATTCGAGGCGCCGGATCTCGTCGGCCACCTCCGTGAGGACGTCCCGGATCGTCCCCCGGCGCATGATCGTTCGAAGCGGGCGCGCCAGAGTACCCGACGCGTCACTGACCGCGAGACCGACGCGCTGATCGCCGACGTCGAGTCCCAGCATCCGCACCCCCGTAGCGTAGTGCCCTGTCCACCGCGCTGTCCACCGATGACCCGTCAATCGACGTGGTATAATCCGCACGTTGTCACCCGCTCTCCAGATCGCCGGCGTGCGATCTCGATGCGCACGGCTCGTGATCGCGATGGCTGCGCTGATCGCCGGCGCCGGCTGTACCCCGCGCCCCGCGCCGCAGTTCACCGAACGCATCGTCATCCTCGGCTTCGACGGCATGGACCCCCAGCTGGTGGAGCAGTACATCGCCGACGGCACGCTGCCGAACTTCGCAGCGCTCGCGACGGCAGGTGGCGGCGTCCGCCGACTGGGCACGACGGTGTCGCCCAATTCGCCGGCGGCGTGGGCGTCCTTCGCCACCGGTGTCAAT
>Ga0310121_10001619_pt1 | contig 22616 bp, 9 predicted proteins | sample CB27_Tmax_986_MG_FD_203504 | JGI IMG/M metagenome (GOLD analysis project Ga0310121, IMG submission 203504) | Marine microbial communities from Western Arctic Ocean, Canada - CB27_Tmax_986 | ecosystem: Environmental > Aquatic > Marine > Oceanic | place: Canada: Western Arctic Ocean | collected...
AATTCTTCTCACACTCAGCCCGACTTACGGGCTGGATATCTTTTCCGGCTTTGGCGTTCGCATTAAAGACATCGCCATGATCGAAGGGGCCCGGCCCAACCAACTGCGCGGGATGGGTCTCGTCACCGGTCTCGATCGTACCGGCGACCGCAGCGACAACTCTCTCGCCTTTGAGATGATGAAGGCCATCATGCGCCAGGAGGGGCTAATTCCGGATGGTGAGATCAGTGGGCTCGCCCAGAACAACGCCGCGGTCATGGTGTATGCCGAGATTCCGCCGTTCGCCAAACCCGGCACAAAGATAGACGTCCAGATAGCTGCCATCGGTGGCGCTACCAGCCTCACGGGTGGCGTGCTTTTGCAGACGCCTCTCAAAGGTGCGGACGGAAATGTTTACGCGGTTGCCCAGGGCGCGCTGTCTACCGGCACGTTCGAGTTTGGCGGCAATGCTTCGAAGGTGCGGAAGGGTGGCACATCCGGCACCGTCGCCCAGGTGCCGCTGGGAGCTATCGTTGAAGAAGAGATTCCCGTGAACATGGTGCGTAACCAGTACATCTATCTCAGTCTCAAGAATCCTGATTTCACTACCGCGGTGCGAATGGCCGATGCCATCAACACGATGAAGCTGTTCAAGGAACACCTCATCGATGAGCCCGCCTCTCCCATCGATGCCGCGACCATCCGTATTGAACTACCCGAGAAGCTTCGGGATCAGGCCAAGAACTTTGCGACTCCTGGCCGGCGTAACGGTCAGCCGCAACTCATCCGCATCATTCATCAGATCGAGAACATGATCGTCGAGCCGGATCAGACCGCTCGCATCGTGGTGAACGAACGCACCGGCACCATCGTTGTCGGCGAACACGTTCGCATCTCCACCGTTGCCATTTCTCACGGTGCGCTGAGCGTTTCTATCACAGAAAACGCGCAGGTTTCGCAGCCGGGCGCCTTCGCCGAAGGCGATACGGAAACCGTAGACCGCACATCCGTCGACGTGGTGGAAGGCGGCGGCCAGACCAACCTCCTCCAGGGCGGCATCACCGTCGCCGAACTGGCCAAGGCATTAAATTCACTCGGCACGACTTCGAGGGACATCATCGCCATCCTTCAAGCCATCAAGAAGGCCGGCGCTCTCCAGGCCGACCTCATCATCATGTAGTCCTCAACCATCAACCATCAACCATCAACCATTAACCATCTCTTCTAATGCCTGAACTCGACAACATCGCTCAACTTGCCCAAGTCAGTAACCTGCAATCCAAAGTCGATTCCGCGCTCGAACGCGCCGGCGGGAAGAAAAAAACCGAAGAAGAGATCGATGAAGTCGCCAAAGGATTCGAAAGCATCTTTATGCGCCTGATGCTCAAAGAGATGAAGAAGACCGTCGAAAAGACCGGCTTTATGGGCGAAGACAGCAGTGCCAGCCAGATGTACGAAGACATGATGGATGATCACCTTGCCGAGGCGTTGGGCGAGGAAGGGCTCGGCATCGGCCAGATGGTGAAAGACTTTCTCCATGAACAGGCGCGGACCAGTTTCGACCCGTATTCACCAGAAATCCAGCAGAAGCTCACCGAGCGCGTCGAGCAGTATCAGAAGATACAAGAAGAGACAAAGACAAAGGAATAGCCTCAAACATTGAGTCACTCGAACCGTCCAAACCGTCGGACATCAACCATTAACCATTAACCATCTCTTCCATGGAACTCCTCATCCACCAACTCGAAGAAAACTTTTCTCAGGCCGCTGAGGTCTATGAAGACATGATCACGGTGGCTCGACGCAAACAGGAATCGATTCTGTGTGCCGATATCGACGAATTGGAGCAGGCGGTGAGAGAAGAGGAGCACCTGATCCAGGACGCCCAGCGCATCGAAAACATTCGGCAGCGTATTCATCAGGCCGTCTCCACCCAGATGGGTGTCCGCATCGCCGACCTGAATATCGAAAAGTTCATCCAGACCTGGACCTTCCACGACACCTCGCGGCTCGAAGACGCGCACCGCCGCTTAAAGGCCGTTGTCGATGAACTCAAAGAAGTCACCGACATGAACGCCTATCTGGCCGACACCTCTCTGCGCCTCCTCAACGAAATGCGCCGCTCCATCTTCCAGACCCCGGAAGACCCGGTTTACAGCCACAACGGCGCGGTGGATATGATGCCCGCGGAGAGCGGCTTGGCGTTGGTAGATGTGGCAGGGTAGAGGAATGATGGTTAATGGTTAATGGTTGAGATGGTTGATGGAAGAAGAGCTCGTAGTAACCGCATTTATGCGGTTTTTTTTGTGTACGGGATGGGAATGATGGAATGTTGGAGGAATGGAATAGTGGTGAGCGAAGGTTCATTCTTTTTCCTCGTCTTTCCGAATCCTTGGGAACCCTCTTCATTCCAGCTTCCCCAGCGCTTTTGCGTACGCTCTCGCCCTTTCCATTCCAAACTCCGTCGGCGCCAGGCTCGGGGCTCGGTCGTGCACTTCTTTGATACCCATGCGGATGGCGGCGATGCGTTTGCCGTAGCAGAGGAGCATGTCGAGGGACTGCATGATGTAGGTGAGGAAGGGGAGGATCTGCTGGTAGAGACGCTCTGCTTCCGCTTCATCGCCGCTCTGCATGAGGTCGTAAATTTTTGATTGGTAATCGACGGTGTCCGTGGCCGGCACCATGCCCGCGCAGCCCGCGCGGAGATTGTCCGGGAGCTCAAGCCCGCCGCGGCCGTTGAAGACGCCGACCGCGCCGTCGAGGGCTTCGATGGTTTCCTGAACTTCGAGGACGGGGCCTTCGCCTTTGAGCAATGAAAAGTTTGGATGGTTCTTGTTGAGCGACTTGATGCCCTCGACTGACAAACCGATGCCGATGTATTCCGGCGCATTCTGGATGGCCACGGGGATGGACGCCTGATCGGCGACCGCGCCGAAGAACCGGATGTATTCGATCTCCGGCAACCCCTTGACCGGCGGCGGCTGCAGGATCACCCAGCTCGCCCCGAGATCTGCCGCGGCCTTCGCGTACTCGATCTGCTGTTCCACCGAATTTCCATTCACCGTGAACGCCAACGGTACTCGTCCGCCCACATCTTCGGCCACCCATTCCATGAGCTGGAAACGTTCGGCTTCGGTGAGCTTGTTCACCTCCGTCGCCAACCCCAGCGCGGCCAGCCCATGGCACCCGGCCTGGATGCTGCAATCGATCTGGCGGCGGATGGCCTCGCGTTCGAGCCGGCCTTCGGAATCGAAGAAGGCGTAAAGGATGGGGTAGATGCCGCGGAAGGGTGGTTGGTTCATGGCGTAAGGCGTAAGGCGTAATACGTAATACGTAAGTTTGGGCTTGGAGTGTCAATGCTGCTGATAAGACGGACTCACGAGTATCCAGCATCCAGTCTCCAGTCTCCAACTCATCGTGCCCATCCGTCATCCCACCAACACCGGCACTACCAGCCCAAACTTACGTATTACGCATTACGTATTACGTCATTCACAGATACTGCTCATAAAGCTCCAGATAGCTCGCGAACAGATCCTCTTCCTGGTAATACCGTTTCATCCGTTCCTGGCCGGCGTGGGACATCTCCATGTAGAGGGTGTCGCCGTTGACGATCTCCAGAATCGCGGCCGCGGTGGCCTGCGGGTTGGCCACACCGGTGATGAGGCCGCTGGGGCCGAGGGATTGGTCTTCTTCCGTGCGGCCGTTGATGAGTTCGCTGCATGAACCGACGTCGCTGGCCACGAACGGGATGCCGCAGCAGTTGGCTTCGAGGATGACCAGCGGCTGGGCTTCGCTGATGCTGGTGAGCACGACCACGTCCATCTTGGGATACCACGTCAAGAGGTCGACCTTGCCCTGGAAGAGGACGCGTTCCTCGAGTCCGAGCAGGTTTCGGAGCACGAGGCAGTCGCCGTAATACTCCGGGTCTTCGTCTGTTGCGCCGCAGATCCAGACCTCCACGTTTGGATTACTTTCGCAGATGATTTTGGCTGCGTTGATGAACGTCTTGATGTCTTTGATCGGCACGACGCGGCCGACGAGGCTGACGATGATTTTGTCTTTTGCCGATGGCGGCGACGGATTGGCGATCGATTGATAGCGCTCGATGTTCATGCCGTTGGGAATGATCTTGCACTTCTCCGGCGGCGCGCCGTCCTGGATCTGGAGCTTACGGTTGCCTTCGTAGAGCGTAATGATCTCGTCCGCGTGTTGGTAGGTGATCTGGCTCATCATTTTGAAGAGCGCGATCCACCACTGTTTGAGGAAGCTCTGCCGCGGCTGCGGACGCACTGAGTCGGCGGTCTCGTCGTAAATCCAGCGGGCTTCGGCGATCTCGATCTTGCGTTCCTTCGAATAGATGCCGTGCTCGGTCACGATGTAGGCCGCGTCGGCGTTCTGCAGCGAAGCGATCGAGCCGAGGATGCCTGCGTAGCCGGTCGAGATGGAATGGTAGACCTTCGCCTTCGGGATCTTTGCGGTCAGCGTGCGCAGCATCGAGAGGATGCTGAACCGGAACGTCCAGAAAAAATCGATAAAGGAAACGTCGAGCTTGTGCTCTTTATAGAAGTCGTTTATCAGCCCCCAAGTCTCTTCGGAAAAGAGGATCTCTTCCGGCGAAAGCGCGGTCTGGCTGCCTCGAACCGTCTCGATAAGATCCGGGAAGAGCGAGTAATCCTCTTCGAGCGCGCCTTCCACAAACTGCCGCAGGATATCGTAGCCGAGCCGTTTATCGCCGTGCCCGTTCGTGGATTCCGGAATCTCGTAATTATGGATGAGCACCGAGCTGAGTTCGGTGACGTTCGGCGGAATGGAATACTTGGCCTCGGCCCCGTAGTCCGCGGTCGGCAGAATCGTCAGCAGCGAAAACCGCAGATCGGTAAACGCATTCAGGAGCTGATGCACCCAGCTCGAAACCCCACCGGCGACATAGGGGTAAGTGCCTTCAAGGATGAGACAGACGTCGCTGCGAACGGCCATGCGGAAGAATGGTTGATGGTTGATGGTTCATGGTTGATGGAAGAGCTGCCCATCCAACAGACACCGAACGCATCATGGGAAATCGGGGCTGACGTTGCTTAGTCTAACAACAACAACGTTCCGTATTCCTAATTCCTCAATTCCTTTGTCGGCCTTTTATTTCCGGTTCAGGCTGTGGGTGCTGTAGAATTTCTGTGATTGGATTGTTCATACTCTGTGCGGTTCGTCAGAGCCTGAGACCGGATTTTGCTTCCCTCTCGGAATGAGAGAGAAGACAAGTTTTTAATGAGCGCGTGACCTCCACATCAGCCAAAAAGTTATAGCCCGCTTTCGGCAGAGGTAAAGAGTAATGAGTAATGAGTAACGGGCTGGTCGTTACTGAAATGGCCGTTGGTTCTTCGTTGTTTGTTCTTGGTTCTTCCTGGTGCCGTCCCCGTCATCACAACCAACATCGGTACTACCAGTCGTTGAGCGTTGAACGTTGAACGTTGAATGTTGAACGTTTTCCCTTTGCCTTCCCATTCAAACCGTCACCTCCAACAACACCGGCCCTCCAAGCCCACACTTACTCATTACTTATTACTCATTACTCTTTACGTGCGCTAGAATGCTTCAGCCATCAACCGTTAACCACCAACCATCAACATCTCTTCCCCATGGCCGAAGACAAAGACGCTGAAATTGCGCGGCTCAAATCGGATCTCGAGGCGGCGCAGAAACAATTGAGCAACATGAAAGACATGGCCAAGGTCGGCGAGCTCGCTGCGACTATGGCGCATGAGATTCGAAATCCGCTGGCCGGCATCTCCAGTTTGTCTGAGGTGCTGCGCATGAAAATCGGTAACACCGGCCCGGTCGGCGAGATCATCGATACCATCCTTGAAGAGGTCGATCGGCTGAATCGCATCATCAAAGACCTGCTCCGTTTCGCGAAGCCGGGCAAGGCGGTGCTGGGCTCGCTCAACCTCCCCGATACCATCGGGCAGGTGCTGTCATTCCTTGATGAGCGTATTTCCGAAGGCAGATTCGAGGTGACTCGCGAGTTCGCCGATTGCCCGAACGTCATGGCCGATACCGAGCAGATGCGCCAGGTCTTCCTGAACATCCTCATCAACGCGATGGACGCGATCAAAGACCCGAAACATACCGGTCAGGACGAAGGCAAACTGACGATCAAGATCGAAGAAATCCCTGACGAAAAAGTTGTCGCCGTCTCGCTTACCGATAACGGCCCGGGCATCCCGGATGAAGCCATGCAGGATATCTTCGAGCCGTTCTTCACCACCAAGGCCCAGGGCACCGGGCTCGGCCTGGCCGCCTGCCGAAAGATCATCGAAAACCACGGCGGCTCGATCTCCGTCGATTCGACAGTGGGGGAGGGGACGACGTTTGTGATTAAGATGCCGGTTGCGTAATGAGTAATGAGTAATACGTAATACGTAATACGTAAATTTTGCTTGGAGTGCCGGTGTTGTTGGGATGCCGGTTGGGATGTGATGCTAATGAGTAATGAGTAAGTTTGGGCTTGGAGTGCCGGTTTTGCTGGGGCATCGGTTTGGATGCGAAGCGTAATGAGTAATAAGTAATAAGTAAGTTTGGGCTTGGAGTGCCGGTTTTGTTGAAGCGCCGGTCGGCTGGGATGCTCGATACTGGCAAGACGGCCTTCAAGCACATTTACTCATTACTCATTACTCATTACTTTAGTCTGAGTCCGTCGCTTCAACAGAAACGGAGCGTCAGTATCGAAGCATCGAGTATCAAGCATCAAGCATCGAGTATCCTGTGAGCTCGGCTGATCGAAAACATCGGCCTCCAAGCCAACGCTTACTCATTACTTATTACGTATTACGTATTACGCTCCATGTCCCGCATTCTTCTCGTTGACGATGAAAAGGCCGTTAAGTGGGCCGTCCAGGAAGCGCTGAAGGACTTCGGTTACGATGTCGAGACGGCGAACAGCGGTGAAGAGGGCCTGATGAAGGCCCAGGAAGAGCGGTTCGACCTCATTGTCAGTGACCTTCGGATGCCGGGCATCAGCGGGATTGAGATGCTCAAGGAGATCAAGAAGGATCAGCCGGAACTTCGGGCGATTATCTGCTCCGCTTACGGGTCGATGGAATCGGTTGTAGAGGCCATGCGGCTGGGCGTGAACGACTTCATGGTAAAGCCGTTCAAAATCGCTGCGTTGATGAAGGGTATTACCGATATTCTGGGGCCTCCTGGCGAAGAAAAGGAAGAAGTTGGCGGTGAAGAATACGGAGACGGTAAAGAACCGACAGATAATACAAAAGTTCCGACAAGCTCTATTCCTGTTGGCACGCTTCCGGATCTTCTCATTGAGCCATCGCTTTCATATCATGTTTCTGGTGAGGGAGATGAATCAGGAGTTATCAGCGACGGCGTCTTTTTTGATATAGCCGAACACGAGGGGAAGCAGGCCATCATATTTGGAAGTGCACCGGTCATTGGGAATACGGCGAAGCTGTTTGTGCCGCTTATTAGGACGGTTTTTCGCAGCCAGATCCATCACGATGCGGAAGTGTTGTCGGCAACGCAGAGCATGAACGAAATTCTGTGGAAATCCTTCCATCCCAGGCCGGCTGTTTCGCTGTTTTACGGGCTGCTGGATCTGGAGTCCGGCGAGCTCTGTTACGTCTGCAGTGGCGAGAGTGTTCTGGGCGGTCTCCGGTATCCCGATGGCCGGGACGAGGCGTTCCAGCGTGGGGATACGCAGCTTGGTCTGTTCCCGGGCGTCATGTTGAAAGAGGAGCGGGTGGCGTTTCGGCCTGGTGACCGGCTGGTGCTGGTGAGTTCGGCGCGCACGGAATCGCTGCCCAGATTGCCGGACGTTCAAGAATCCTTCATCGAAGAACTGATGCCTGAGGCGGATTGGCTCGAAACGCCCGCGCTGGCACGGCGGGTCATGGAGCGTGCGGCCCAGCGAAGTGAGTCGCAAAGTGCTTCAGAGCTTACGGTTATCGTTGTTGAGCAGCCGCAAGAGGTGGTTCTCGAATCCATGCGCCAAGTCGCCCTCAAGAGCGGGGAACAAAACTTGCGAAGTCTTCTCGCCGAGCTTGGTCGAATGGGAGAAGAAGCTGGTGCCAATATGGATGAAATGCATGACATCGCGACCGCGGTTATCGAGGCGGTCAACAATGCCCAAGTGCATGCGTATCCCAATGGCGAAGGCGATATCGATGTCCAGATGGCCATCTCGAACAGCGAGATTGTGATTGAAGTCCGTGACAAAGGAGTCGGTTTTGATGCCTCGTTAAACGAAAAGCCCAACCTGCAGGACTACGAAGCGCTGACTCGCAAAGGAGGACGAGGCATTTTTCTGATGAACCAGCTCATGGACCGAGCGCCCATCGATTCCGAACTTGGCCGGGGCACGATTGTCCACATGGCCAAAAGGCTTTTGAAATCATGATTAACATCCGCAAAACCGACGAAGCCACCATCCTGGAGATCACGGAAGATCTGACCACTCCGCACCAGGCGGGCCAGCTCGAAAAGACGCTCGAAGAGGTCGCCCGGGATGCCGCGAAGCTCGTCATCATCAATCTCAGTCAGGTGCAGATAGTGGTTGCCGGTCCATGGGGCGTCATCGTCGCCCATACCGCGGAGTTTCGCCGAGAGCACAAGGACATCAAGCTTGTTGGCCTTGCCCCGCAGATTGAACGCGCCCTTCTCAAAAACGTGAAGGGGGACACCGTTGTGGAGACCTACGACACGGAAGACGACGCCATTCGGAGCTATTCAGGCAACGTCAGCAAGGTCGAACGCAACGTGCTTTTTGGATTCAAGTAACACGTAATGAGTAAATTCAGAAATCAGGTATCAGGTGGGAATCCAGCATCGAGTATCGAGCATCGAGTATCCTTTACTCATTACTCATTACTCATTACGTTCTTCCTCGCCTCTTCTTTCGCTCATGCTGAGCAGGCCGGCTCGCGCCGTGAGCCGGTAGTGCCGCGTGCGCCGGTTGTGAAAGATTCATCCGCAAAAAAATCGGCCGGGCCGCTGCTTGTTAATCCGACGAGTAAGACCATCCAATCGTCAGACAAGACCGTTCTTAGCATCCCTACTGGCGCTGTCACCGAATCTCAGGGCGGGGTCGCAGATCAGAGGCGTGCTCTCTATCCGGAATTTATTCCCAAGGTGGGTGGGAGCGAAGAAGAATCCAGCGGTTCGATCCATCCCGATGAAAATCTGAAAGGCACGGTGACCCGTGCCCGCACGGACCAGGATGCGCCCAAAGACAAGTATGCGGGCAAGGACAAGAGGGATTTGATCAAGCTCATCGAACAGTCTCACTCCCGCATCCAGGCAGTTATCGATCATATGCGGACGAGGCGAAACAAATACGGCACGGGACAACGATTGAAGTCGGCCACCATTGAGGAGCTTGATGCCAGGATCAAAGAGGCGAAGGCAGAGATACAAAAGGTGCACCCTGCGGTTCATGAGCTTTACGCGGAAGACACCGCGGTTAGCCACCTGAACAAAGCGGATCTCTTTTTCAGCATCGGCCGTTACCGTGAAGCGCTTAACGAGTATTACATTATCCGCGACCGCCATTTCGATAACCTGAAATCCGATGCGGGCCGGGCCTGGACGGATTTCCAGATCGGTGAATGCCAGAGGATGCTCCGCCGCTCGCAGCAGGCCATCGACCAGTGGGAACGGCTCAATAAATACTTCAGGGATCGCGGCGAGCAGTCCGTGGATCAACTGGACAGCAAATTCCTCAGTTTTGACGAAGACCCTGGCGGCGCGTCCACCTGGGCCACCGGGTTCTGGCGGCGTTACACCCGGGAGGTGACGGACAACGCCAAAGCTCTGGAAGACCTTATCCAGGGCCGGGATCAGATTGTAGAACGCAGGCGTAAGCTGGCGGCACAGGCCGCGGAGCTTATCCCACCGGAAGTGCTCCGGCTGCGGGTACAGCGGTAGTTGGCTTCAGGATTCAGGGTTCAGGATTCAGCGCACTCAGTCTTCAGTCTTTCGTCTTCGGTCTTCGGTCTAAGGTCTAAGGTCTTCCTTCAGGATTCAGGATGCCGGTGTTGTTGTGATGGCAGATGGTGGGACACAAAGAAAACAAAACATTCAACGTTCAACGCTCAAGTCCAGATCGCCATCCGAGTAACAACGGACTTTTTTCGGATTTCGGCCTTCGGATTTCTTTGGGTATTTGGGTACTTCGTCATTCGTTATTTACCCCGGGTATTTCGTCATTCGTCATTCCCTCTTCCCGGCCCCTATCCTTCTACTCCGTAGAGCATTGTTTCCATTGACTTCAATTACTGATGGGGTAACATTTGCTCTTATGGGCCGACTTTAATCTGCTGTGCTTTTTAATCTGCTGTGCTTTTTAATCTGCTGTGCTTTTCGGCATCTTTTGACCCTTGGGAAAGAGCCTGAGACGCACAGCTTTTTCTGTCTTTCGGGATAGAAAAATTCGCTTGCCGGTTTGCTAGCCGGCTTGTCGCCCCCTGCGCGGGGGGCGTGGATTGAACAAACGCTAAGTGCAAAGTTCCAAAAGAGGGAGAACAACTTGATTCCTAAAGGCACCTTCGCCGGGGCATTCCTTGTGGGGATACTGTCCATCGGCATGGCCGGTTTCGCGGAAGACGCGGCTCAAACAGTTCTGGTAAAGACACTCAAGACGGATGGGAATACACAGGTTTCCAATCTGGCGATCCAGGCCATCTTCGAGCGCACTTTGGAGGTCTGGCCGATCCCGCAGGACGGCATCCGCGTCTCTCCGGAGCGTATTGAGAATCTGCTGGTCGCCATTGGTCAGTATTACCACCAGCGCGGGAAGGGGGGCACGTTCATCTATGTGCCAAAGTCGACGCTGGAAGCCGCCCAACCACCCAAGCTCAAGGACGACGCACTCGTCATTTCGTTTGTTGAGAGCAAAAAGGGCGAACTCCCGGTTCCCGGCCCCGCCTGGGTTTTTGCCCGTGCGCAGTTGACGTCCGGACAGGAAGCCCTCGCTTCGACCAACGCTGTTCGTGAAGAAGTCGCACGCCGCGCTGCCGTGGAGAAGGCTGCTCAGGATGAAGTCCGCAAGGCTCGTGAGGATGCCGTCAAGCGCGCCACGGCAGAAGCCGAGGCCGAGCTCCGTGCCCAGATCGAAGCCCGCCGCCGAGCCGTCCAGGCTGCGATGGACAAACGCAAGATGGATGTCACAGCCCGCGCCAAGCGTGACGGCGGCCCCTTCTACAAAGTCGAGCGGTTCGAAGCCCGCGGCAACACCCAGATTTCTGCCCGTGCAGTGGAGGCCGTGTTCGAGCGCAGCGTCGGCATCTGGCCCCTGCCGGCCGAAGGCATCGAGCTTTCCAAAAAACAGATTCAGACTTTGCTCGAAGGCATCGGCGAATTCTACAAACAGCGTGAGCGGGGTGGCCCGTTCATCTACATCGCCAATGCGGACGTGGTCAACGATCAGTCCTTCAAGTGGAACACCCTCCGAGTCCGCATCATCGAGAGTAAGCGTGGCGAGGTCATCAAGCCCATCGCCGCCTGGCTGGGCGTCAGTGGCCCGTTGGATGACAAGCAGGAGGGGGCCAAGGTAACGGAAGACGCCCGCCGCCTGGTCGAAGCCGAACGCAAGCGCCTGGAAGAAGAAGCCAAAGCCCGCGCGGCTGCCGAAGCCGAAGTCGCCCGCAAAGCCGAAGAAGCCCGGAAAGCCGCCGCTGCCGCTGCTCGTGCTGCAGCCATCGAAAAATTCAATCAGCAGGAAACCGCTAAAAAAGAGCCGCTCATCAAGGTCACTTCCTTTGCCGTGGAAGGCAACGAGCAGGTCGGCACGCCGGCGTTTGTGGCCATCCTTGAGCACAATCTTGGATTCTGGCCCCTGCCCGAGGGCGGCGTCAGTATCACTCAGAGTACGCTCAAAAGATATATTGAAGACGTCGGTAGTTTTTACTCCATGCGCGGTCTGGGTGGCACGTTCATCTTCATTGAAAAAGAAATTGTGGACGGCGCGCTGAAGGTCAACGCTGAAGAAAGCCGTGAAGGCAAGCAGGCCATCGCTTCGCCCGCGTGGCTGTTTGTCCGGTCGCCGCTTTCGGACGCTCAGGCCATCGATGCTGCACGCGCCAAAGCTGTTGAAGAAGCCGATGTCCTGCGCAAGGCCCGCGAAGTTGAAGCCGAAAAAGAACGCATCGCCCGGCAGGAGGCCATCGAGCGTTCCCGCCGTGACGCTGTGGAAATGACGCTTAAGCAGTCCCAGGCTCGCTCCGACGCCCAGTCGAAAGCCATCGCCGAGCTCCAGGCCCGGGTGGCCGCGCTGGCAAAGGCCGAAGAGGCCAAGGGCGGCGTGCTCATCAAGATCAGGTCTTTTTCCGCCGAGGGGTATGGGCTTATCTCCTTCCGGGCGCTGGAGACCCTGTTCATCCGCTACATCCTCGGGCTCGAAAATCCCACCCTGCTCAGCGCCACCGATCTCCTCCCGCCCGGGGGCATTGATATCCGCCCTGACGTGCTGCGGAAGTTCCTCGAAGAAATCCTCAGGTTTTACACCAAGCTCGGCCACCAGGGCGTGTATGTGTACGTCCCGCAGGAGAGCTTCGAGCCCAGCAACGAGCCGCTCAGGCTTAAACTCAAAAACGACGACATCCACATCAAAGTCGTTGAAGGCAAAATCAAAAGGGTCACCACGGACTACGAAGTCACCAAGCGTCCCCGTCCCTGGACAAAGGTGCTCTGGCGCAAAAAGAAATCCGCGGTCGAATCCGAAGAAGGCGAAACCAAAGAGCGCAAAGGCTCGTTCATCGAACGCTGGAGAAATCGTTTCTACGGAAAGAACGCGCCCTTTAAGCCGGGCGACCCCATCCGCAAAGACAAGCTTGAACGTTACGTCGATTTCCTCGAGCGTCGTTCCGGCTCGGTGGCCGCGGTCATCCAGAAAACGGAAGCCGGGCCCATCTCCGAAGTGGGCGCCGATGTCGAAGTGCAGCTCAGAATCCGGGCCTATGACCCGTTGACTTTCTATATCGAATCCAGCGACATCGGTTCAGAGACCACCAACAAATTCCGCTATCGGGCCGGCATGCTTCATAGTGACGTGACCGGCCGGGGGGATGTCTTCTCTTTCGATTTTTCATCCGCGCTCGCTCTCGACCTCAACAACATCTCCATTTTCACCAGCTACGATACCCCACTTGGCGACCCGCACTGGCGTATCCGGCTGCTCGGCGCATACAGCCGGTTCGAATCGGTCGACCTCCTCGGGCCGGGCACCGCGTTTCTCGGGGATGGCGTGGTCCTTGGCGAAGAGCTCTCCTACAACCTTTTCCATATCGAGGATTGGTTTGTTGATGTTTACCAGGGCTTCGATTTTCAGAATTCGACGGTGCAGACCCCGTTCGGGTTGGAGACCCAGGTCAACATTTTGGATGTTGTTTTCGGTGGCCGCGTGACACGCACCAAGGGCAATTGGAAGCCACGTTTTGATACCAAGATTGCTTATAACATTTCCGAGTTTGCCGGCCTGAGTGATGACACGGATTTCGCCCGTTCACGCGTCGGTACTGAGACTGGTTACGTCTACGTCAATTTTAGTGGCGGCCATACTTACCAGTTCAGCTTTGCCAGCGTCGAAGCCGCGGAAGATGAAGACGCCCCTGTTGAAGACCGCGCCGTGGGCCTGTCGCCCATCGCCAAGCGGCAGCGCCTCCGGGATCGCCTGCCGCCGGGCAACTGGCTGTCACTCTCCCAGAATTTCCGGGCCCTCTATTCGCTTGATCGTCTGCCCTCCGCCAAGCAGATTTTCATCGGCGGCGCTTCCACCGTTCGTGGGTATCAACAGAGCGAGGCATCCGGCGACCTTGGCTTTTATCTCACCAACGAATTGCGCCTTTCCGTCTCAGAGATTCTTGCTCAGCGCAAGACCAGACGGCTGGGCGGCGCCAAGCTTGAGATTGCAAAGACGTGGGTCGATGACCTGAGCTTCGAGATCGTGCCGATCTCCTTTGATTACGGCGTCGTCTTCAACAACGACCATTCCGCAAGCGAAAAGGAGTCTCTCATCTTGCTCAGCGCCGGGGCCGGGACACGTATTTCCTTCAAAAGCATGTTATTTGCCAGCCTTTACGGCGGTTTTGCCCTCCGTAATGCCGGGGACGACCCCACAGAGGACACGCAGGCCGGGGACAGCGCCATGCACTTTGATGTAACGATTCGGTTTTAAGGTTCAGAGGTCAGAGGTTCGGAAGACCTTAGACCTTAGACCGCTACCCAGTGACTTTTGCCGATCAAATAAAGATTTTGAAAAACTTTCGATAATGATCTAGGTGAGAGTTTTTGGCGCGAATGACACCGAGCTTGTATTCCGCGTCGCGTAGCAGCCCGGGCCCAGTCTGACGGCTCAAGTAAACCCTGTTTGATCATCCAAGCAGACCTTAGACCGCAGACCCAGCTTCCCCGCTCGCACCGATGCTACTACAAACACCGGCACTCTTATCCAGCATCCAGCATCCAGCATCCGCTTCGGTCTAAAGTCTAAGGTCTAAAGTCTTTCTTCATTCTTTCATTAATCATTAACCATCACCCATAAACCATTCTTCTTCTATGGACAGAAGTACCTCTCGAATGCACCCCCGTCTGGAGCGCCTTGGCCGAGTAGGTCTCGCGTTCCTTTCCCTTTTCATGGGTATGCCCCCGGTCCTGTTCGCCGCCCCGCAAGGAGCGCAGGTCGTCAACGGACAGGCACACCTCCAGGTATTGGGCAAACACACCCAGATCACTGCCAGCGATAAAGCCATTATCAATTACACCGGCTTTAACATCGCGCGGGACGAAAGCGTCCGGTTCCTCCAGCCGCATTCCGCGGCGTGGGTACTCAACCGGGTGCTCAGTGCCAGCCGCACCGAGATCCACGGCATGTTGTCCGCAAACGGGCGCGTCGTCCTCGTCAATCCGTCGGGGCTCTACTTCAGCCGCACCGCCACCGTCGACGTCAATCGTTTCGTCGCCGCCGGTATGGATATCTCCAACCAGAGCTTCCTCAGCAACGACTGGCTTTTCCGCGGCGACGGCGACGTCATCAACGAAGGCCGCATCCAGGCCGAAGCCATCAGCCTCATCGGCCGTCAGGTCGTTAATACCGGCTCGCTCATCTCTGAAAACGGCCTCGTCATGCTGCTCGCCGGCGAAAGCGCCCTCATCAGCGATCCCGACGGCAAGGTTTACGTCGAAGTCGACGGCAAAGCCCTCAACGATCTGAAGAACGCCAACAACCCGAACCCGCAGGACGGTACCGCTATCGAAAACGAAGGCGAGATCCGCGGCAACAAGGTCGTCTTCGGCGCGGGCGACATGTTCAGCCAGGCGTTCACCAACACCGGTAACGTCGCCGCATCCGTCGAGCTCGGCAAAGGCGGCGAGATCCTCATCGCTGGCGGCGGAGCGGTGAAGAACGACGGCACCCTTACCGCCAACAACGGCGGCAAGATTAACGTTCAGGGCACAGACGTTACGACTACCGGTACCGTCGAAGCCAAAGGCGGCGGCGAGATCACATTGGAATCCATCGGCACCACCATCATCCAGGGCTTGGTAGATGCCTCTAACAACTCTTCACCCCCAAACTCCCAAACCCCCACACCTTCTTCCTCCGTCTCCATCGGCGGCGTTCTAAAATTCCTCGGCGAGCGCGTCGGACTCTTCGACGCGGTCGTCGATGCCTCCGGCCGTGACGGCGGAGGCGAAGTCCTCGTCGGTGGTGACTACCAGGGCGGAAACCCGGATGTCCGCAACGCGGTACGCACGATTGTTCAGTCAGATGTCACTATCACGGCTGATGCCACGCTTTCCGGTGACGGCGGCCGGGTGATTGTCTGGTCAGACGACCTTACTGCGTTCGCCGGCTCGATTACTGCCCGTGGCGGGCCAGAAGGCGGCGATGGCGGGTTCGCCGAAGTTTCCGGTAAGCACACCCTCATATTCCGTGGAGATGTCGACCTCTCCGCCGCGCTCGGCCACACCGGTACCCTCCTGCTCGACCCGGACAACATCACTATCATCAACGCTTCGAGCGGCACAGGAAATCAGAACGCCAATCTGCCCGACCTGAGCGGTGCGGCTAATTCGGGCAACAACACCCTCGCCTCCGGCGCGCTCGAAGCCCAGGCCAGCAATGCGGACATCATCGTTTCGGCCACGGATTTCATCCTGTTCGAGGATATGGACGGCGGAGATGCCAACGGTGGTATCGCTCTCCTGACCGCCAGCGGAAATAACGTTACCTTCCGCACCACCTCCGCCAATACCGACGGCAGCATTACTTTTTCGAATACGACTAACACCCTTACTACCCAGGGCGGCGAGATTATCTTTGATGCCGCGGGCAACCTGACTCTCGGAAGCATCTCGTCCAACAACGGGGATATCACGCTCAGCGCGGGCGGGCTGACCATCAGCAACGCGATTACCGCCGGAACGGGCAACGTCTCCATCACAGCCACGACAGGCAATCTGACCGACAGTGGGAACGTGATAGTTGGCGGTGACGGTACATTTACGACTTCCGCTGCCAACGGCATCATTAACCTCGGCAGTCTGAACATGACCGGCCAGATGACCCTGACAACCAGTGGGGCCTCCGGCAATGCGACCGTTGTGAATGCCCAGGACATTGACTTCCTGTTGGCCACCATTGGTGGTGACCTGAGCGCAACGGCGACCACGGGCGACCTGATCGACAGTGGTAACGTGGTCGCTGGCGGAGATGGTTCGTTTACGACCTCGGCCTCGAACGCCATCATCGATCTAGGCAGCCTGAACGTGACCGGCTCCATCGGCCTGACCACCAGCGGTGCTTCCGGCAATGCCACGATCGTGAATGCTCAAGACATTGACTTCCTTACGACTACCATCGGTGGTGACCTGAGTGCGACAGCGACGACAGGCAACCTGATCAACAGCGGTAACCTGACCGTTGGTGGAAACGGTTCATTCACCACATCCGCCTCGAATGCGGTAATCTGTCTCGTCCTTTCTAATCATCACAATCTGGGCCAGGGCGGCGACAACGATGATGGCGGCGGCGGCGACAACGACGACGGCGGCGACGACGACGACGGCGGCGACGACGACGACGACGACGACGACGACGACGGCGACGATCACGGCGATCATGGCGATCACGGCGGCGGCGGCAACGATGACGGCGGCGGCGGCAACGATGACGCGGTCGTTGACGGGTTGAACGTGCTCGGCTCCATCGAGCTGACGACGAACGGCGCCTTCGGCAATGCCACGATCGTGAATGCTCAGGATGTTGATTTCCTGACCGCTACCATCGGTGGCGACCTGAGTGCGACAGCGACGACAGGCAACCTGATCGACAGCGGTAACGTTGTGGTCGGCGGTGACGGCGTCTTCACGACCTTGGCCTCGAACGCCATCATCGATCTAGGCAGCCTGAACATAACCGGTTCGATTGCCCTGACCACGGGCGGCGCTTCCGGTAACGCCACGATTGTGAACGCGCAGGGCATCGATTTCGCTGCTTCGACCATCGGTGGTGACCTGAATGCGACCTCAAGTGGCGAGTTGACCGACAGCGGCGCGCTCGCGGTCACTGGCTCGACCTTCCTGTCTGCCGGGACGAACAACATCACTCTGGATACTGCGGGGAATAACTTCTCGACCGTTTCGGTCTCCGCCGCCAACAATGTGAACCTCGTCGATACCAACGCGCTGACGTTTGGGGCCTCGTCCGTGGCCGGCACCATCGGAGTCACCGCGGAGAATACCCTGACGCTGACTGATGTCACCGGGAACGGCGACATTTCTCTGACCGCCAGCATCGGCAACATCAGCATCGGGCTCATCACCGCCAACAACGGTAGCAACATCACCCTGAGCGCGTCCAGCGGCAATGTGAATGAAACCACGAACAACACCAATACCAATATCAATACCACCGACTCGATTACCATCACCGCGGGCAGCGGTATCGGCAACAGTTCGCCTCTCGATATGGCCAATGTCACCAGTCTCACTCTCACCCCGGGCGTTGGGAATCTCGATGTCATTACCTCCAGCTCGCTGAGCAATCTTTCGCTCACGTTGAGCGATAACGGCAACGTCACTCACTCGGTCGCCGCGACCAATCTTTCCGCATTCAGCATCGTCAACGGCTCGCTCTGCATCAATAACGTGACGGCCACCTCGCCGCTGAATTTCTCCCTGACCAGCGATAACAACGCGGACATCAATGTCGGCAACGTCTCCCTGTCCGGCGGCACGCTCGTCACCAATACGACAGGCGATATCAAGATCGTCGCTCAGGTTTCTGGGATTTGGAGGCTTTGGGTTGGCCGCGTAGCCGGCGGCAAGATCGGCATCGGCACAGGCGCGCCCGGCAGCACGGTGCTGGACGACACCGACCTGGGCAACCTGAACGGCGACCTCTGGATTTCCGGCAGCAACATCACCTTCTCCGATGTCTCCAACACCGACATCAGCGGTGATGTCATGGTCGACGCCGATAATAACGGAACGATCAATTTCTCCAATGCTGATTTCGATAACAACCTCAGGATTCAGGGCGACAACACCAGCATCAACATCACCGGCAATGTCATCCTGCAGGGCTCGAATTTCACATTCATCGGTAGCGGTAATGTCTCCCTCAACGGGGGCACGATTACCGGTAGTGGAGACGTGACCATCGACCCGATCGATCTCGATGTGACCACGGACATGATAGTCAACGGAGACATTATCCTCGACGCCAATAATGACCTCATGGTCAGTGCCATCCTGCAGTCCAATGGCGGCAATATCACCCTGACCGCGGACCACGACATCGACGGCAGCGGCACGCTCACTATCGGCGGGACGGACAACGCCACCGTCACCACCGATACCGGCCTGATTACCCTCAGCGGTGCCGATATCACCGTCGGCAACGGCGATTTCAACGGCACGGTCTCCACCACCGGAGGCGGGAACATCACCATCACCGCGGACAGCGTTGGCGACGGCAGCGGCACATTCACCATCACCTCCGGCCGGGGCAACGTGACTTCTGACGGCACTGCGGACGGCGACATCCGCATCACCGCGGCCGACGTGGCCATCAACGACAATCTCGATGCCGGCACGGCCGACGTCTTTGTCACCGCGTCGAACGTCACCATCGGCATCGGCCTGGGCGCTACCGCTGTCGGGCTCGATATCACTGCCGCCGAGCTTCAGAATATGTCTTCGGCCGGCCTTACGTTGACGACCAGCGGCGACGTGGTGGTCAACGGCATCACCGGCACAAACAGTGACAACATCTCCGGTACGGTCACCATCGACAGCGGCAACAACGTCTCCTTCCTGACCGGGGATTCGACCTTTAACGCCCTCGACGTCCAGGCGGACGACGGCATCATCGTCAGCCGCAACATCACCACCGATACCGGCGCGCTCGCTTTCGATGGCAACACGGACGCCGCGGCCGGAGGCGATGACGATATTCAGATCTCCGCCGGCATCACGCTTTCATCCAACAACACCCTGACCTTCAGCGTAGCCGGCACAAACATCACCGGCGCCGGCGCTCTCAACCTCGATGCGGATGACGGTATCACCATCAACAACGACCTCTTCACCAGCGGCTCGACGGATATCAACGCCGATTCCGATGCCGACGGTACCGGCACACTCGCCGTCGCGAACGGTGCAACGGTCGACACCCAGGATAACACCCTGACCATCACTGCTGACGACATTAACCTCAACGCCTCCGGCGCGCTGGACAGCGGCACGTCCGCCACCAGCATCACCGAATCCAATGGCGACGGTATCGGTCTCGGCGACACGAGTGTCGGGCTTGATATCTCCCGCGCCGAGCTTCAAAATATCACCGCCACCGGCCTTACGCTGACGACCACCGGCGCCATTACGGTGGACAACATCACCGCGGCCAACAGCAACAACATCAGCGGCACGCTGACCATTGATGCTACGGGCAATATCAACTTCTCGAACGATGCCTCCACCTTCAACGCCATCACCGCCGAAGCGGACGCCGCCATCACTGTCAGCGTCGATGTCACCGCCGATACCGGGGACGCCATCCTCCACGCCACCAGCGGCACGAGCGACATCGCGCTCAACTCGAACGTCACTGCTTTGGATGACATCCACATCCGAGCGGGACGCAACATCACCAGCACCGGCGGTACGGTCAACGGCGACACGATACTCTTCGAAGGTACGGACATCGGGGCCAGCGGCAGCCAGCTCAGCACCGCGGCCGCCACCCTCGGCGTCAACGCCACCGGCGGCGTCTTCATCAGCGAAACGGACGGCGTCACGGTCGGTCTTGCGAACGACCTCATCGACGGCGGGACGTTTGGCGGTATTACCGGCACGAACATCGACCTCGATGCGGCCGGCCCACTGGTTGTCACGGCCGGCGAACAGATTACCGCCGGCGGCGCAGGCACGAGCATTGCCATCGACGCGGCCGGCATCACGGTGGGCGGAGGCACGGATTCCGGTAGTGCGACGGTGACCAACAGCGTCTCCGGCACGATTACCCTCACGGCCACCGGCTCCACAGATATCAGGCTGGGCGACTTCGCCCTGGGCGCAAACACCGGCCTCATCACGCTGACCGCATCCGGCGACGAAGTGAACGGTGCTTCCGACAACGGCAACGCGGACATCGTGACCAACGGCAGCCTCAGTATCACCGCCGCAGGCGTGGGCAACACCACCCAGCTCGAAATCACCGGCACGGTCGGCAGCGATGCCACCCTTACCATCGTGGGCGATGCGGCCGGCACTGGCGAGAACATCGATATTGACGTGTTGGTTGACACTTTGGCGACCCTGAACATTACCCTCGGCAATGTCGATACTGACATCGATATCAATCTCAACGGCACGGACAGCGTCGATATCAACGGCAGCGCGAACAACAGCACCATCAACTCGGTCACTCTCAGTGCCAACGATGTGGAATTCATTCTCGAGACGACTCAGGCCTCGACGGACATCCTCATCGAAGGCGGAACGGTCAACGCAGGCAATGCGGACATCAAGGTCACCTCTGCGCGGGACATCCAGGTCGGTATCACCGCCGGCACTTCCGTCCAGGCCAGCGGGAAGACCTCCAACGTCACTTTTACCGCGGCCGGCGCCATCACCGACGGCGGTGCCAATATCAGTATGGGCACCGGTAATCTCGTCCTGAGCGCGGTCACCGGCATCGGCACATCGTCCGACCCGATCTCGATCGTGAATGCGACCGAGCTTTCCGCCCAGACCTCGACCAGCGGTGGAATCTTCCTGACCAACGACGCCAGCGCACTGAACATCACCACCCTCGGCGGCATCACCGGCGTGAACGCGACTGCCGGCGATATATCCATCATCAATACGGGCCAGAACATCAACGTCTCCTCCGCAGTGGACACCAACAGTGGTAACCTGACGTTGACCGGCGCGGCGTTCGATATCGATGCCAATATCGATGCCACCGCGGTGATTGATCTGAACGCCTCCACTTTCGACTTGGATGCAGACATCACCTCCAGCGGCGGAAATATTGATATCGATGCCACCGGCGCCCTGGACGTCGCTGCCGGATTCCAGGTCACCGCCGGCGGCGCGGGCACGGATCTGACCATCGATGCCGCAGGCATCACCCTCGGTAACGCTTCGGACGCCGGCAACGCCACCGTCCTCAACAGCGGCAGCGGCACGATTACCCTCACCGCCACCGGCTCGTCGAACATCACCCTCGGCCGCTTCGCCATCACTACCGGCAGCGGTAACGTCACCCTCGATGCAAGTGGCGATGACATCGACGTCTCCACCACCGATTCCAACGTCGAGATTAGTCATACCGGCACATTGACCATGACCGCGGACGCCATCGGAGGCACGAACACCCTCCATCTCACCGGCGCCACCGCCCTGGTCATCTCCGACACCGGCGCCGGCAACATCGATCTCGACGAGGCTACCAACACCATCACCTCGACGGCCATCACCGTCGCCAACGCAAGCTCTGGCGACATCGACATCGAATACAGCGGCACCGACGTCCTCAACGTTAACAACGGCCACGTCTTCGATACATCCAATGTCGATCACACCTTCAGCTACACCGCCACCGCCGGCGAAATCACCGATACCGGCGTCGTCACCCTCTCCGGCGCTGCCACCATCACCGCCACTGCCGGCAACATCACCCTCGACCTCGGCCATGACTTCAGCAATGTCACCATCGGCGGCGGCACGAACGTCACTCTTGTCGATACCACCGGCATCATTCTCGATTCCATTACGATGACCGGCGACCTCTCCGTCACCGCCGACAGCGACAACGATAGCGACGCTACCCTTCAGATTACCACCGCCCTCAACATCCCCGGATCGGTCACACTCTCAGGCGGCGGCGCAGGCGTCAACGACACCATCAATATCGATGCGGACGTAACCGCCGGCACTTCGTTTACGATTCAGAATGCGGCCGAAGTGGATCTCGGAACGGACGTCGATCTGACCGCGACCAGCGGTACGGTAGACGTGAACGACAGCGTGACGCTTATCGACCTTTCGGGCACGACCACGAACATCATCACCGCCGGTGCAAACATCGAGCTTGCTGCGGTTTCCGACAGTGCCAACGT
>Ga0310121_10001621_pt1 | contig 22601 bp, 21 predicted proteins | sample CB27_Tmax_986_MG_FD_203504 | JGI IMG/M metagenome (GOLD analysis project Ga0310121, IMG submission 203504) | Marine microbial communities from Western Arctic Ocean, Canada - CB27_Tmax_986 | ecosystem: Environmental > Aquatic > Marine > Oceanic | place: Canada: Western Arctic Ocean | collected...
TCGACAGAGGGGGTAGAATAGCTCCTCATAAGCGATCGGCGGGCAGTACCGCAACAGCCGAGCCGAGTTCTGAGTGGCTTGGTGCAAAAACTTAGAATTTGGGCCTCTAAAATGACTCCTAGGAGTTGGGAAACGGTCCTGTTTTCGAAATTGCGCTTATTTTGGGTCTAGTGGATCGTTACTCCTGAATCGCTGGCACGGAGCAGCCCTCGAGTCCGCATGGCCCGCTAAAGTACTACCGTCTACTGGTCAGTTTTCGATACACCCCTTCTGCGGATTGGATCAGCCGCAGGGCGTATTGCCGATCTTCCTCAGTGCTATACCGGCCCTTCTCCAATACATATTCACGGTGGTATTTGATCTGTTCAAGGAAACGATCCGGGGCTTCTCCTGGATCGGGAGGCCGGCCTTCAATCGAGACCCAGATCGGATTGGTATGGGCAAAGACAGGCATTCGGAACAAATGTCCGGGTGGACCGCCATAGGGGAGCATCTTCGGGCCATAGCAGCGAGCTGCTACCCAACCGCTGCGGTTGATTGAGACCCGAACCTCGACCGTTGCCTCCGAGTAAGGGCCTGAAGGAGAGGTTGTCGCCACCACCTCGCCGTCGTGGATGATCTCGAGTTTCTGATAGGGCATGCGAGAGCGGGATATCGCTTTGATCAGGACGGTGTGGCTGCCTTCGGCAGGGGGAACAGGGACGGCGACCTCATCTCCAGGACCCTTGCCGTCCACGGATAATTCGATCATGGGTCCCGTCGAGATAAACGTCTGGCCTCTGCGCAGCCCGTCGATCCAGCCCGGGTAGTCCAACGTCGGACCCGTTTGGACGTAGACCCTGGCGCTTCCCATGGGGACCGAGGTGCTCATCTTGTCGGATCCGGCCGAAGCGCTGATGCGGAAACCACAGTTCAGATAGTCATAAAACAAGTCTATGGGTGCCCGCTGGTACACGCTGGGCCCGTACATCTTGTAGATCCGTTGTAGAGTCGGGTGAAGCTCGAAGGGGTTCCCGGTCGTGAGCAGGTCGAAGGCGTCTATCTTTCCCAGAGCCACGTCGACCGGGCATTCGCCATTTGGGTAGGGAAAGTGTGCCCAGATGACGAGTCCATCCTGGTCTCTGGCCAACTGTGCGGCATCGGCGTGAGTAGGCCAGTCGTATCCACCCCAGCCGTTCTCAGGGATCTCCCCGGTGCTGACCGGCCAAACCAGTTGTTTGAGATTCAGGAAAATGAGATGTCCCAGAAAGTGATTACGGAACTCCTGGTTTGTGTAGATGAAGTAGCGCTGGTCCGATAACCGGTTGAGCCGTCCCTCAAAGTGTTCGATATTCTTGAAGATCCCCTCTCCGTCGCGTTCGCCATTCCCCACACCACTCTTGTAGACGAGAAGGTTGATCACTCGGAGGCCCTCTGCCCTCATCTCGAGGTAGGCCGCCTGGGGGTTGGGGAAGTGGATATGGGTATCGCCGGGGTACCAACCCTTTTTCTCCATGTTGATCCAGCGCAGAAGTGGGATTTCAAGAATCCCATCGGGCAGCTCCTCGGGTTGGAAATCTCGCTCGAAGACGTCGTACTCGAAGCCCCGGGACGCCTCCACCCGGATCAGGCTCGAGGGTAGCTCAGTTTCGAAGATTTCATCGACGTAGGCATAGTTCTTGCCATCAGGCAGTGCCAGATCTCCACCCCAGGGACCAGAGGGAATTTTGCGCGGGTGTCCATAGGGAGGAAAGTACTCTCCCTCGCCATCGGTGAAGGAAACGCGCGCTGCCAAAGGCTGCTTGGTTTCGGCGTCGAAAACCTTGACTAGGATGCGGTGCATCCCAGGGGTCGCGGACTGGGAAGTTCGGGCGTCGGCGCTGTAGAAACTCCAACAAAGCAAGACACAGAATACAGCGGCCCCGCCACGTCGGAACGACAGAATGGCACGCATTTTCTTCATGAGCTAGATGATCGATTCCGAACTATCATCACAAAGTTTCAGATTACGCCAGTTTGAGTTTTTGGGACGAGTGAGACCAGCCCGTCCAGCCTCCATCTTTGTCTTCAGAGCGATTGGCGAAGCGGTACAGTGAGCATAGCAGACGATCGACGACGATTGGCACCGTCAGCAGCTCGCTTTTATCTATTTGTTGTGTCTTTCTTATCACAACGAATCGATGAGCACGATCTGTCTGCGATATATAGAGCAGGTTGACCTCGTCCTGAACGCCCGGACACACAAAAGATGAGGGCTTCTGAGCGCACGCTACCTCCTCTGACCTCACAACTAGCGTCCATCTGGCTCATCTTTGTTCTCCTGGGCTTGGGCCTTCAAGTCCTGATCCAGTACAGCGTGCTGCGCAATGGTGAGCTGGACTGGGCGGCCTGGGCTTCGAGCATTGCCAACGATTTCTTGCTGATGTTGCCCTTTCTCCTGGTTCTAGGACTCCCTGTCCTGTGGCTCGGAGCTTGGTCTAGGCTCGCCCAGACACCCGGTTTGCACCGGCTATTGGGGTGCTCCAGGTTCTATTGGCCAGGTCGATTCTGTTGGCCTACGGAGCCGAGTGGGCTATTTTCTATACCACCCAACAGTTTCTAAACCAAGGATTCCGTTTTTGGGGTAGTGTCCCAATACCAGGACGAGCGAGAACGACGGCTGGACGATATGCGTTTGGACCTTCAGAAGGCAGTAACGTGCATCAAGCTCCTGGTCGAGGGTAACTCCATCCGAAGCACCGAAGGAATCACTGGCGTTCACCGAGACACGATCATGCGGCTGCGCACGCTCGCCGGAAGGAAGGCGCAGAAGTTGGTGGACGAGAAAATGAAAGGGCTTCCCTGCTGGCTGGTCCAGGCGGACGAGATCTGGACCTACGTGAACAAGAAGCAAAGGGCAGCGATCCCTACGAGTATGGCGACCAGGATGTGTTCGTTGCGATCGACGCTGAAACCAAGTTGGTCCCTTCCTTCACCATCGGGAAGCGTGATGGCGACACGGCTTTGCACTTCATGCTCGACCTGGCTGAGAGGGTGTCAGGTAGGATTCAGCTGAGCACTGACGCCTTCTTGCCTTACCTCGAAGCCACAGAGGACGCCTTTGGTTCCGATATCGACTATGCCCAGGTTATAAAGCTGTATGGCGACGACAAGCACCCCGTTCGTGAAGGGTACAGACGGCCAGGATAATAGATCTGAAGTCTAATCGGATTCAGGGCGATCCTGCGAACTCGTTTCTACGGCCTACGTTGAGCGGCAGAACCTGACAATGAGGATGGCGATGCGACGCTTCACGAGACTAACCAACGCTTTCTCGAAGAAGCTGGCCAATCTAAAGGCTGCGGTTGCTCTCCACTTCGCCCATTACAACTTTTTCCGAGTCCACCAGAGCCTGAAGTACACTCCCCCGATGGAAGCGGGGATCGCCGATCATGTATGGAGCATTGACGAATTGTTGGCTTGTTAATCCAAAGTGAAGCAAGAGTCGGGGGAGCTATTGGGCTCCTCCCGACTTGGAGAGTACGTGCGGCGGTGGTCGGCTGGGTTCGGGCCGGGTTGCCGACGGGGCGGATTGTGGGGTTTTGGGGCTTTGACACGGTAGCACCCACGGTTGTGCTGTCTTCTGGCTCGGGACTTCCCTCGGTTTGGGAGTCTCCGGACTCCGCGATGTGAAAGTCCAGGAGTTCCACGGGTAGTCCGTTCCCGCCTTGCAACCTACAGGTTCCGCCTGGGCAATTGAAGGTGCAGCCGTTCATCGTCGTGTGTGACGCCGCGCCGGCGAAGGATAGATGGATGCTCGCCGTGAGGTTGGGGGGAGCGCCGAAAACCACGGCGTTACAGTTTATGGGGTTTAAGGGGGTGCCGAACTGCATGCGCGCTTTGGCGGCCATGACCGAACACATCCCCACCCCTACTATGAAGGAGCATAATGGCCCTACGGCGGGGGGCACGACCATAGATGTTTTGGTGACGAGGGAAGCGTTGGGGAACATAAGATTCCCCGGGCATACCTGGGCCATCACCCGTGGTAAACCCGCCGTGATCGAGATTACCAGTATTAATATCACCCTAGTAATTGAGGGTACGGAATGGGGGGGTAGGATATGAGGCGTTCAAGGGGGGGCAGTGATGTTCTTCATTACGGGCTCCTTCAATGTCGCCGTTTGGCTATTGCCAATTGTGTCGAATTTTGCACAAGCACAATGGTCGTGTCAAGGGTGCCCGAAATTCAATTCCAACTGGCCCACTACTCCCTTTAAACAATTCGTAAAAGCCAACACACAAATAGGACACTACCGTTTTTGGATCGAACAGCCGGTTCAGGTTTTTCACTGGATCAGCATCCCGCTGGCCAGCTCGATTGCAGGATGTGCCTCCCTCGATTCTTCATTTGTTAGGGACTACCTAGCCATCCCGGCTTTCAGGGAGTCAGCTTATTCGAGAAGCAGTGGAACCCAAATCGGTCTCTCTACATGGTTGTCCAAACCGCCCTGGCGTACCAGCACCCGATGATCAAGGGAGACCTGAAGTTGATTTACGACGAGCAAGAACGGATCTACCAGGCCTTTCATCTGGCGGAGGATCCTGGGGAGGAAAGCGATCTGTCACCCTTCCAGCCCCAGCTGGTTGCATCAATGGCAGGAAGGCTGCACCGTTGGTACCGCGAGCAGATCGACTACTACGCAGACAAGAGTCGTCACAGTCGCGAGTATCCTCCAATTCTCAGGGATGACTAGTTCGCATTTCTCGTCTGCGGTATCCTTGCGAATACACCTGATGTGAGTTCAGTTTTATGAGGTCGATGCGTCAGCGCCAAGGGGTCTTAGGACATCTCTCGAATGGCCGTGTCAGCTGTCGCGCATTTGAGGAGGAAAAGTCATGAACAGGACAAGACTCATTATCTCGGCTGTCGTTGTTTTTATCGTGTTCCAGATCATGGAATATATCGTTCACAAGGTGATTCTGAAGAGTACCTATCTGTCCCTGGCTTCCCTCTGGCGACCCGAAGCCGAGTTTCAGTCCAAGATGTGGATCATGATGCTCACCAGCCTGGTCTGGTCCTTCCTCTTCGTATATTTCTATGCGAAGGCGTGCAAGAGCGGAGGACTGATGACAGGCATACGGTATGGGTTCTTGATGGGTCTCTTCTTTGTCTTCCCGATGTCCTATAACTCGTATGTGGTACTTCCGATTCCATACCATTTGGCGCTCAACTGGTTTCTGTACGGGATGGGGGAGATCATCATCGCCGGCATCATCGTGGCGCTACTCTACAAGCCGCTGTCCGCAGAGGACGCGTAGGGCGCCAGAAGGCGCTGTCAGCGCCGCGGGGCGGTGACAGCAACGTAGCGGACGCCCACGATCTGTCCACCCATTTTTAGCTTCGCTTCGAGTCGGGTGTCGCCGGCAGCCAGCTGTGCCGATTCGAAGGTGACTTCGGTTGCGTTTGCCTCGATGGGGTAAACTTGGACGAGGTCTTGGATCCGCAGTTCTGCTTCACCCTCCTGTTGGAAGGGACCGAAGCGGAAGCGGATCTGGTAGGCGCCGGCGTTGGCGACGCTCACTTTCCAATACCCCAGGTCCGAGTCTCCCCAACCGTCCTTTCCCACCATCTGCCAGTCCTGCCGGGTCAGGATGACCGGGTTTTCGTGAGCAGTCCCGATAGCGATGCTCGGCGGACTATAGCCGCGGGTTTCCGAGACCTCCTGAAACCAGATCTCGTATTGCTGTCTCATCCGTTCCACGATCTCTGGAAGCTCGGCGAAGAGATCCTTGCTCTCGCCTGGGTCGGTTTCCAGGTCGAAGAGCTGGACCTCCGCACCAGGGGGCATCTTGTCGGAGAAGCTAAGAGGTTGCAGCAACTTGTATCTTGAACCGATGGCTGCGAAGTTACGGTAGAGTTGGGGCACATTGCCCCGATGGGATTGGATGTAGAGGGTGCGCTCTGGAAGCGAAGCTTCCCGGCTCTCCATGCGGGAGAGGAGGCTGATCCCATCCAGGGACGCATCGGCCGCGACCTCAACGCCAGCCGCCTCGAGCAGAGTGGGGACCAGGTCGATGTGGGCGGCGATGTCGCCGATTTGACTGGGTTCCATTCTGCCCGGCCAGTGGAAGAAGAACGGGACCCGAATACCCCCCTCAAAGACGGTCGTCTTCCTGCCCCTCAAGCCAGCTGTAAAGTGTTCGGTAGTAGGACCATTGTCGGTCATGAAGATCAGGATGGTGTTCCGATCCAACTGAAGTTCCTCCAGCTTCTTCATCAAACGCCCGACGTTGTCATCGATGTTGGTAATCATGCCGTAGATCCGGGCGTCCTTGTCGCTCAGGCCCTGTTCGAGATACGGCTGTATATAGGAGTCGGGGACGTCATAGGGAGAGTGGGGAGCGTTGGTCGGGATGTAGGTGAAAAACGATTCTTTCCGGTTCTCTTGGATGAACTCCAGGGCAGCATCGAAGAAGATGTCGGTGCAGTATCCTTCATATTTTCGGGGCTGTCCGTTGAGCTGCAGGACTGGGTCGAAGTAGCTGTTGCCCAGGGGGTCAGAAGGCTGGCCGATGCCCCCACCCTTGTGCACCAGGGACTGCTCGAAGCCCTGATCGATGCTCCGCATGGGATAGTTATCTCCCAGGTGCCACTTCCCGAAGATGCCGGTACGGTATCCAGCCTGTGAGAGCATCTCGGCCAAGGTGGACTCATCCGAGTGCATCATCGCGCGTCCTACATAGGTGTCCACGACGCCGGTGCGGTAGTTGTAGCGGCCCGTCATGAGGCTGGCTCGAGTCGGAGCGCAGACTGGGGAAACATAGAAGCGCGTAAACTCCACGCTCTGGCTGGCAAGCCGGTCCAGATGGGGCGTCGCGATGCTCTCGTTGCCATGCGATCCGACCTGGGCCCAACCCTGATCGTCTGTCATTACCAGGACGATGTTGGGTCCTTTTGGGGTCTCAGTTTCTGGGGAGTCTCCGCATCCCGCAAGAAGTAGAGTTAGGAGGGGACTTGTTATCAGAACTGTTCTATCCCAGCTACTGGTTCTCATATTGCGCCTCGGAGAAACCTATTCCATTCCAAGATAAAAGCAAGACATAAGATACAAACAACCTCCTCCAAAACACCAGATTTCATGGAATTTGTTCTTTCAGCAATATCGGACCTCCAGCTCGACTCTTTTTAGTGTCAGGGGGCCAGCAGGAGCCTCACCCTGTTGGCTCAAGACCTGAAGCTGGTTAACTCCTTGGCGAACTTGGGATCCGTTTACAGAGTAGCGAAGGTGAAACGCGGGCTCTTCCGAAGTCGCCGATTCCTTGGGGGCGGGCTGGGGGAGGGGCGATTCGAGGACATCGTCGTTGAGGCGGGCAGTTAGCTTGTCACCTTCGGACCAGTTTCCGATCTCCAACAGAAGCTCGGCCCTATCCAGGTGTCCCGAGGATTCGGCTGCTGCCACATCGTCGCCCACCCTGAGTTGGATCTCCTTTTTCGCCTTGCCGTCCAGTTTGGCCGGAACCTCTCCGGGGAAGCAGGCATAGGAATAGGGCCCTGCGTTACCCAGCACTGATGTGACCTGCACGTAGTCGACCGCGAAGCGCTTGTCCCGGTGTTTGAGACCTTCCTTCGAAGCGATATGGTTGAGCACCGCGTAGGATTTTGGCTGGGGCCGTCCATAGGAGACCTTGGGAGCTTTCCGGTAGTGAAAATTCCAGAGGTAGATTCCGTCGCCTCCCGCCCAGAGGATATTAGAGGCGGCTCCTCGAAAAGCGGCGTCCGATCCAAAGATGTGGGTGCCGCAGTTGATGCACGGGTAGACGGGAACCTCGTACCGATGGCCCAGATTCACCAATTCTTCTGCCGGGTTGTTGAAGGGGGTATAGCCTCCTCCGATCAGGAGTCGGTCAACCAGGCCCTCCTGAAGCCAGGTCTCGATATCGAGGCCAATCCGACGACAGGTGTCCACCGTACCGGGTGTTCGGACTCCCAGCAGCACCGGCTTGCCTTTGCTCTCTGAAGCCCGGTTGACAACCTCACGCGCAGATCTGATGAGCTCCGTCATCAACGGCATGCCTTCCTCTTCTTTACCGGGCTTGAAGTACCAGGGCATACGGAAGAAGTTGAGGTCCAGTCCCGCGAGGTCGTAGTTTTCGACACTGTTTCTGATCCACCAGAGACGGTCCTCGCGCACTTCTGGGATGGCAAAGTCGAGTCCCGACCAGGTGGCTGCCTCCTGAGTGCTGAAAACCGCACCCTTTTGACTTTCGTCTCCGATCAGCCACTCCGGATGCTGCACCTTAAGCGGATAGATGAGCTTTCCCGCCGGCATCCCATAGGAGTCATGTGTGTCGTTCATTCGCATCGACCCGAAAATCTCGATATCGTGCTCGCGGCCAGCTTCGACCATGATCGGAGTTGGATCCGATAGGACCGAGTTCAATGCCTTGCCCTGCTGCTGTGTTTCCCAGTAGCGGGTCTCCTCTTTACCGATCGCTATGCCCCACATGATGCACCAGGCGATGCTGTCGATCGGTACCTCTGCCGCAGGTTTCAGACGCTGTTGCAGGAAGGCCTGGATACTTTTCTTGGCGTCGTCGGAATAGCACAGATCCCCGTCGTCGTCGAGGATGATACGGCGTCTTCGGTGGGCCGCCTTCTTTCTTGCTTCTTGCAGCTGGACCTTACTGTTACCGCCGCAGCCCAGCAGGCCAGTCCACAGAGGGCTCGACAGAGCGCCTCCGGCTCCCTGCAGAAACCTTCTCCGGGAGGGCCGATTCGAGTCCAGATCGGGTGTTGGTTGGTTGTTCACGGCATCGATCTTTCTGCTTCGCCGGTTGATCGAAAGCGCAATCATACGTCATGGGCTTGTTTCTAGCCATTCCAGCGGGACAGGCGTCTCGCCAATGGGGCTGGCCGTCTGTGTATGATTTTGTTGTGAATCCTGTGGCGCGCTCGCTTTTTGTGATTTCCCTCGGACTCCTGTTTTTCTTCGCGAGTCCTTCAGCCTTGGCCGGTGAGCCTATTGGCGCCGCCAGGATTCTGGAACTCAAGTTGATGTTGGTCGAGTTCATCAACCAGGACAGGGAAAAGGTGTCGGTCGATTCAGTCCTGTTCTCCGAAGAGTTGTCTCAGATGGCGGACAAACACTGCCGTGAACTCCTGGACAGCAACTATACAAGTCACTGGAACCAAGCCGGCTGGAAGCCCTACATGCGGTACTCTCAGGAAGGATTCGTGGATCAGACTTCGGAGAATATCTCCAGCATGGACAGCAATCAGATGGAGGTTTCTCCCCAACGCCTCAAGCAAGAGATGGCGGCGCGCCATCAGAGTCTGGTGAGCGAGAAGCCACCCCACGATCTGCACCGTCGGAGTATCTTGAATCCCCTGCACACTCACGTAGGCATCGGTCTGGCCTACAGCAATCGAGGTGTCAGGTTGATCGAGGTCTTTGCAGACCGATACGTCAAGGTAAAGCCTCTACCGCGGCGTTTGAAGCCCTCCGAGGAGACCTTTCTGGAGGGCAAGTTGCTCAAGCGTCGCTATGAAGTGCAGGCGGTTTCTATCTTCTACGAGCCTACGCCTACACCTCTTTCGTTGGTGGAGCTGGCCGGCACGTTTATGTGCGGTCTCCCCGATGACGAACGGATCCTGCGCCCCAAGCTGCCTGGCGGGTTGCGCTATGCCCCACCCGACAGCGGTACCGGTGAAGTCGACGTTCAGGGGCGTCGCTTCTCCTGTCCAATCAAAGTAGGAAAGGAACCAGGGGTCTATACCCTGGTGGTTTGGATTCAACACAAATTCGAGGGAAAGGCTTTTATGGCTACGAACATCAGCATCTTAGTCGAGTGATGACCGGTTTGAGTCGAACGTCGGAACGTCTCTCAACCCAAGAAGCTGCAGCTAGAATCTAATCTCTCGGTGCTTTGAAACTCAAGTATCGAGCGATGTGTCGACGGGTAAGGGACGTTCAGACGTTCAGACAAATTTTTAAAAACTTTCCCGTGTAAGACTTCTTGCTCCCACAAATAGTTTCAGGTGGGCCCTCGACCAAGAGTTCGCCACCCTGATCTCCTCCTTCAGGACCCAGATCGATTATCCAGTCAGCGCACTTGATGACATCCAGATTGTGCTCGATGACCAACACGGTGGCCTTCTGTGCGATAAGCCGATCGAACGCGCGCAGGAGTTTGCGGATGTCATCGAAGTGAAGCCCGGTCGTGGGCTCGTCGAAGATAAAAAGAGGTCGATTGGATGTCGGTTTCGAGAGATACGAGGCAAGCTTGATCCTCTGCGCTTCGCCTCCGGAAAGCGTGGTTGATGCCTGACCCAGGCGCAGGTATCCCAGACCCACCTCGTCTAGCACCTTGAGCTTGCGGATCAGCCGTGTATGGGATTTGAAGAACTCAATCGCGTCCACTGCCGTCAGCTCCAGCACCTCCGCGATGTTCTTGCCCTTATAGCCAATGTCAAGAATGTTTGACTTGAACCGTTTTCCCTTACACTCCTCGCAAAGCAGTTCCACGTCTGCCAGGAACTGCATGTCCACAATGAGGCTGCCAGCACCCTGACAGGCCTCACACCTTCCGCCGGGGACATTGAAGGAAAAGTGTCCTGGCTTCAAATTCTGACTTTGCGACTGCCGGAGTGAGGCGAATATCTGACGGATATCATCGAATGCCTTGAGGTAGGTGACCGGATTGGATCGAGGTGTTTTCCCGATGGGAGATTGATCGACCAGGAAGATCTCCCCTACCTGATCCCCGCCTTCGATCGAGTCGAATTCGCCCACCTCGGCCTTCCAATCCTTTCTCAGCTTCTTGAGTCCGGCGTAGAGAATGTCCTGGACCAGCGTGGACTTACCCGAGCCTGAGACTCCAGTGACGCAAACCAATACGCCCAGCGGCAGACGGACGTTCAGGTTCTTGAGGTTGTGCTGCCGCGCGCCTCGAATGGTGAGGAAGTGGCCATCGGCGGAACGGCGAAAAACCGGTATTGGAATCTTGAGTATGCCATTGAGGTATTTCCCCGTCAGCGAGTTCAGATCGGTCGAGAGAGAGCCGGCGTCGCCGCTGTAAACTACCTCACCGCCGTGCTCGCCCGGACCCGGACCCATGTCGATCACATGGTCGGCAGACTCGATCATCTCTCGCTCGTGTTCCACCACCACGATGGTGTTACCCAGATCTCTCAAGTCCTTGAGGATGCCAATCAAGCGCCGTTCGTCACGGGGATGGAGGCCGATCGAGGGCTCGTCCAGGACGTAGAGGGTTCCCACTAGAGAGGACCCGAGCGAAGCTGATAGTTGGATTCTCTGCATCTCGCCACCGCTCAGGCTAGAGGTGAGGCGATCCAGGGTCAGGTATTGGAGTCCTACCTTGATCAGGAAGTCGAGTCTTTGAGTGATCTCTCTCAACAATGGTTTCGCCACGCTGAGTTTTGTGGTGTCGAGCCTAAGCTCGGAGAAAAAGGAGTAAATCTGCTCGATCGTGCCACTCGTCAACTGGTGGATGCGTTTTTCCCCTACGTAGACCGTTCTGGCTTCGGCGCAGAGCCGTTCTCCCTTGCATTCGGGGCAGCGCGTATAACCTCGGTAGCGGCTGATGAAAATGCGCACGTACATCTTGTACTTCTTGCGCTCCAGGTACCGAAAGAAGCCCAAAACTCCGGGGAAGCTCGAGTCCCCCTCCCAGAGCTTCTGCCTGACCCCTTCCGGCAGTTCCTCGAACGGTAGATCCAGCGGGATTCCCTGTTCCTGGGCATAGAATTCCAGCTTCTTCTGAAAGCGCCGATAACGAGGTTTGGTGAAGGGATCGATCGGTTCCTCGGCCAGACTCTTGGTGGGGTCGGGGATAACCAGATCGGGATCGATGGTGGTGGTGCTTCCGAACCCATGACAGGTAGGACAGGCACCGTAGGGGCTGTTGAAGGAGAAGAGGCGGGGTTCCGGATCGCGATAGGCGATGGAGCAATGCTGGCACTCGAAGCGTAGGGTGAAACGGTGTGTCTGGGCCTTCTCATCGTCCTTATCGGATGAAAGGATCGTCACATCAGCAGTCCCGTTTCCGTCTCTGTAACAGGCCTCTAGAGAATCGGCAAGCCGCTCCTCGATGTCGGGCCCCAGAACGAGTCTGTCCACCAGCACCCGGCTGCCCAGCAGTTGCTCAATCGATGGCGGCGCCTCCTGTGGCAGTTGGCAAAGGACGGGGGTGGAGTCGGCAATAAGCAGGAGCCGACGGAATCCTTCTCTAACCAGATGCTCTATTGTCTGGGAGAGCGCGGCCTCTGCCTGGGAATCCAGGTCCAGCCGACTTCCAGCGAGGGGGAAGCTCAAGTAGATTCGAGTCGCCTCCGGTAGCTTCAGGATCTGATCCAGCACCACATCCAAGGTGTCTTTCTTCACCTCGCGGCTACACTCTCGGCAGCGAATGGTCCCGATTCGAGAATACAGAAGCCGCAGGTGATCATAGATCTCGGTGACCGTTCCGACCGTCGATCGGGGATTTCTGGAAACCGTTCTTTGCCGGATCGCAATAGCCGGACTGATGCCCTCAATTTCGCGGACCTGTGGTTTTCGAATCCGGTCGAGGAATTGACGTGCGTAGGCCGAGAGAGACTCGACGTAGCGTCGCTGGCCTTCTGCGTAAAGCGTGTCAAAGGCAAGCGAGGATTTCCCCGACCCGCTCACGCCGGTGATGACCGTCAACTGGTTGACCGGAATCTCGACATCGATGTTCTTGAGATTGTTCTGCTGGGCGCCCAGGATACGGATGGCTCCATTTATTGGCGAGTTGTCGGTCATCGGAACCTTCGAGTCTATCATGGGGGAAGAGGTTGCAGATTATCCCGTCTACGAATTCGCCAACCAGCGCAGGCTGACGATCATGTCGCATGTCACTGACTACTTCGAACCTCAATCGGTCTCGAACAAACGCTACGAGGGACTGGAGAAAACGGAGCCAGGGTGTGGATTGAGGCACCGGCGCATGGTGAAAACCTTCAGCAACAGCTACTCCCCAGACCTACCGCCGCCGCGGCACTCGTCGACTCTACTGGCGCCATACAAAGTCTAGGAAAGGAGGACTGTTCGGTGTTTGAACATAAACCTTTCATCGCAACCCAGAGGCAAGTCAAGGCCACCCGGTAAAGGTTGGCTGCCAGCCGGAAGCGAGTCTTGAATCGTCGTCGGTAACGGCGGCATGAAGCGTAGACAGCGAGTGAAACAGCCGTTTAATAGAGCCTTGAAATCGGGTGTGTTGTTGGGGCCTTCGTTGTTGAGAAAGGCGGGGGCAGTAGCGGAGCGGGAGCTGGGAATCACTCGAGGTTCCTTCAAGAGCCCTGTCCCTGCGGGACTCACAAGAGTCTCCCTTCGAGACAGGCCACAAGCGCCGAGATCACCAGAATCAGGGTGGGAGGTGCCAGGGTTCCGCGACTGCTGCGAGTATCGGCGACGTGATCGTAAATGGCAACCAATACCCGCGTTTCCAGCCTGGCACCTCTGGTGCCATCCAAGGATCGACTCCCCACCTTGGCTTGCCGTAAAGTGAGCGGGATTTGTCTGTCGACGGGAAGTACTTGTAATGTCCCATGTAGCTAGAGTTTCTATTGGGGACGATAATGCAACACTGGAGAAGGAACCAGATATGAGAGTAGTCACAAGAACTCGCCCAACGCTTCATTTTTCCGGTGCCATGACGCGGTTGCTTTGGGTGTTCTGGTGCGTCGTCGTCATCACGTTCCTGGCTTCCGTTTCGTATGCCGTCGACCTGCTCGTTCCTGCCGAGAGCTTCGAGACCGATGGGCAGAAGGGTGCGGGAAACCGATACCTGTCCAACTAGCATACGGATGGCGGGGTTGATTTTTTTCAACGGCACAACTTCACCACGACGAACCCACACCCGAGTCATAACGAGGCGATTACCAGCTTTGTCGACAACGTTGCGTTTGCGGGGGAAGACGTGAATACTGCTGATAATCCACTCTGCGCCGGGTTGCCCGCTATCCTGCGACTCAACGACCTGACTGTGACTGGGAATAACATGCTGGTGGTCAAGATTGGCTTGGCCTGCAGCAGTGACGACGTGGGCCCTGGGGGATGGGAGACCGACGACTTCATCCGCGTCCAGGCTGCGTTCGGCGCCAATAGCGGAGGCACCGCGCTGCCAGTCTCCAATCTAAACAGTGGAACCTATACCACCCTTGGCCAATTTCTGGGCGCGGGGGGGAGACGACTGCGCTGAGCGCAACGATGACCGACTTCACCTTCGCGATTTTCAATGGCAAGGGCTTTGGGGATACCCTCTCAGTCCAGATCGTGGTTTCGGCGGACGCTGGAAACCAAGAGTTCGCCTTCGACAACATCCGCATCGAAGGCGTTGCAGTGCCGGTAGAGCTTCAGACATTTACAGTGGAGTAGTAGCACAACGATCCAACTGCCCGGTACGGCATTGTCAAATCAGCGGTTGGGGTCCAGTACCCGGCCTCTAACCTGAACCCTCCAACCTCCATGGTATAGTAACGGCATGAAAATCAAATCGGTCAGGCCCAGCATGGCCTTGCCGTCGGGTATCGTCCGTGTGGAGGTAGAGCAGAGGGGGCGGAAGCCGGCGGCCGGTGTCGATGTTGGGGGAGTCCCGGCCGGCCTTTTGGGGGCATCCCCCAGGGCTCTGACGATTAGGATTCCGGAGGACTGTGAAAGTGGGATTGTCGTCCACAACCGAGGCAAGGCAGCCGCCGACCTCAAGGTGGGCCGGGTCGTCGCCTCAAAATTGCATCCGGTAGCGAATCCGGTGGTGGACTCGCTGGGCAACGTTTACGTTACCTACAGTGGTACCCGTGGCGAAAAGGTGCCTTTCAGCGTCTTCGTGGTATCGGCTGATGGCACCAGGGAACCCTTTCTGGCGGAGATCACCAATCCGACCGGCATGGCCATCGGGCCCGACGAATGTCTATATGTGAGCAGCCGCCACACCGGAGCCGTCTACCGTTCAACCTTTGACAAGCAGGTAGAGAAATATGTCGAAGGACTGGGTCTGGCGACTGGCCTGGCCTTCGACAGTCAGGGAAATCTCTTCGTGGGCGATCGTAGCGGTTTGATCTACCAGGTTTCACCGGATCGAGAGCTATCTGTTTTCTGCGAGCTCGAGCCCAGTGTTTCGGCCTATCACCTGGTCGTTGGACCCGATGATTCACTCTACGTGACGGGGCCTACCCTGGCTACCCAGGATTGTATTTACCGGATCGATCCAAAAGGGAGACAAGAGGTCTTTTTCAAGGGGCTAGGTCGTCCGCAAGGCCTGGCATTCGATCCCCATGGGAACCTTCAGGTAGCAGCCTCCTACCGAGGAAGAAAGGGTCTTTTTACGTTGCGAGATGGCACGCCTGAGCTAACGGTCTCTGGACCGATGTTGGTAGGGCTGGCCTACAATCAAGATGGAAGTCTGCTCTATCTTGTGGATAGTTCCCAACTGTATCAGATCGAACTGAACTGAGCCTGGCGGTCGTGCAAGAATAGACTTGCCTGACTGGAGATATGCTCCAGCGTACCTTCGGCTAAGACCAGGTCTTGGCTGCGAAGCGAGGGAACGAGGCCTCGCGGGAACCCTGAGGATTCCAGCGGGTCAATTGTGACCGATGCGACCCAGCTTTCGTCTGCTGCACCACGATAGAACCTGCCAGGCCCGGACGGGCCTTCTTCACACCCGTCACGGCGTCATTGAAACGCCCGTCTTCATGCCTGTCGGCACCTCCGCCACAGTTAAAGCGATACCTCAAGAGTTCCTGGAGCGCCTCGGCGCAAAAGTGGTCCTGGCGAACACCTACCACCTGTTTCTACGTCCCGGCGAGGAGGTCCTGAGCCAGTTGGGAGGACTTCACCGTTTCATGGGCTGGGATCGAGCCATCCTGACCGATAGCGGAGGCTACCAGGTGTTCAGCCATCGGGGCCTCAGAAAGATCAGCGAAGAGGGGGTCGAGTTCCAGTCTCACCTGGATGGCGGGCGACATTTCTTTCGTCCTGAGGACGCCATAAGGGTCCAAGAGACACTGGGTTCAGATCTGATCATGGTCCTGGATGAGTGTACTCCTTATCCCGTGAGCCAGCAGGAAGCTCTCGAATCCATGCGACGCTCTGTGCGCTGGGCCAGCCGTTGCAAGGATCGACACAGGCGTCCAGAGCAGATGCTATTCGGCATCGTCCAGGGTGGGATGTTCCTGGATGCTAGAAAGGAAAGCCTGGAGCGTCTGGCCGATCTGGACTTTGCCGGGATTGCCCTGGGAGGGTTCAGCGTGGGCGAGCCGAAGCCCCTTATGTATGACCTGGTGGAGAGACTGCAACCCTACATGCCGCTAAACAGGCCGCGGTACCTCATGGGAGTAGGGACCCCGCTGGATCTTGTCTTTTGCGTGAAGCAGGGGATCGATATGTTCGACTGTGTGATTCCAACCCGAAACGCGCGCAATGGAACGCTCTACACTTCACAGGGGAAGATCAACATCAAGCAGTCCCGCTATCGTCGAGACGCTGCCCCCCTGGATCCGGAGTGTGACTGCTTGGTTTGTCGGCGGCACAGCCGGGCCTACCTTCGCCATTTATACGTCTCGGGGGAAATTCTGGCGAGTGTGCTGAATACCTATCACAACCTCCACTTTTACCTTGACTTGATGAGGAAAATCCGACAGAGTATCGCGCTTGATTCGCTGTTGCAATTGGAGCGGGAGTTGGCAGTCCGATATTCTGAAACTGCATGATTGACACTGCGACGGTCGCAGTGCTTGTGCTCAATCTGCTATTGAAGTCGTCACTGTCCCCCTCGGGTCAATCACGGGTTTTTGGGCCGCATCGGCGCAACCCGGAGAGAAGCCACTCGCTTCAGCGGCTAACCCGATGTTGCCAAGGGCCGGTGACAATAGCTAGGTAGGAAATGGGGATTATGGGATATCTTCTGGCGCAGGGCGTCTCGGGAGGGGGCGTTGCAGGATTTTTGCCGATCTTTCTCCTCGTTGCGATTTTCTATTTCCTCATCTACCGTCCCATGCGCAAGCGACAGAAAAACGTAGAAGAGATGATTTCCAGCCTAAAAAATGGAGACCGGGTGATCACGAGTGGAGGAGTCTATGGCACAGTCTCGGGATTACGTGAGAACAGCGTTCTGCTGAAAGTAGCCGATCAGGTGAAGATCGAAGTGGCGAAGAGCGCCATCACCTCCCTACAGGCGCCCAAGGAGTCCACGAAGAGCTAGTATCCCACTGGACAGAGAGGATGGCTCGGCAGAAGTCCCTCGGTTGAGAAGATGAACAAGAAAAATCTAAACTATCGTCTGATCCTCATCCTGGTTGTCCTGGGCGTCAGTGTTTTTCTCTTCTACCCACCCTCGGAAAAGATCAAGTTGGGGCTCGACCTGCGAGGGGGAATGCACCTGGTGCTCCAGGTGTTGACGGATGATGCCCTTGAGGCCGAAGTAAATCAGGTCCGAGAGCGGATGGAACAGGACCTGGCGGAGCAGCAGGTATCGTTCAAAGAGACCAAGGTTACCGAAGGCCACGATATCGAAATTCTGGGAGTACCCGAGGACGTGTCCAGCCTGGCGGAAGATTATCTGAGCGGGTACTCGGGAAGCTACACTTACCAGTCTCGAGTTGGAGAGGGTGAGGTCGACTTCGTTGTGAGTATGCTGGCGGCAGCGCGTAAAGGATTGGCCGATCTGACGGTCAGGCAGGCGCGGGAGACGATCCAGAATAGGGTCGATCAGTATGGTGTCTCCGAGCCCACCATCACCATCTATGGCGGCGGGGATGTCAAGGATCAGATCATTGTAGAACTGCCCGGCGTGGACGATCCAGACCGGCTAATCAAGCTGATTCGCAGCACTGCTCTCCTGGAGCTCAAACTGCTCCACGCGTCCCAGGGTGGCCCCTATCCCAGTCGAGAGGCCGCTCTAGAGAGTTTCAAGCAGTCGCTGCCCTCGGACTATGAGATTCTTCGCTATCGCAATCCCGATGAAGCGGGTTCCGACCCTGCTTTCATGGTGGTCAAAAAAGCGGCCTCCATTACCGGGCAGCACATGAAGAATGCAAACCGGTCGCAGGATGACTACACCGGGCGCTGGAACGTCCTCTTTTACCTCAATGCGGACGGTGTCCGGTTGTTCACCACCACCACCGAGCGCAATGTGGGGACACGGCTCGCCATCGTCCTCGACAACGAGGTACGATCGGCCCCGAATATCAGCGAACGCATCAGTACGGAATCGGCGCGTATCACGGGGAACTACACTGCCGAAGAAGCGCAGGATCTGGCCTTGGTGCTGCGCTCGGGTGCCCTACCTGCGGCACTTCGAATTCTGGAGAATCAGAGAGTAGGGCCCTCGCTGGGCATGGATTCGATTAGAAGTGGAATCCAGGCCTCGATTCTTGGCCTGAGTCTGGTGGTGATCGGGATGATGGTGATCTATCGGATCTCGGGACTGAATGCCGTTACGTGCCTGCTGCTCAATCTGGTGATAATGCTGGGCGTCCTGGCTCATTTCCAGGCGACGCTGACTCTACCCGGGATTGCAGGAATCATTCTAACCATAGGAATGGCGATTGATGCTAACATTCTGATCTTCGAGCGAATCAAAGAGGAACTGCGTCTGGGCAAGACGGTCCGGGCCGGAGTAACTGCAGGTTTCAACCGCGTTTTCGTCACGATCCTGGATACCAACATCACCACCCTCATCGGGGCGGTCTTCCTGTTTCAATTCGGCACGGGACCCATCCGGGGGTTTGCGGTGACGCTGTCGGTGGGTTTATTGGCGAATATCTTTACCGCGACTTTCGTGTCGCGGACGATTTTCGGCCTGGTTTTGCAGAGACGGGAGATCGAACAACTCTCTATTTAATCTCGGGAGAATTGTTTTACTGGGTTACGCCTTAGGACCTCTTCATGGAACTTTTCAAGGACCCAAAAGTCGATTGGCTTGGTATGAGCCGGATCCTGCTCGCCGTTTCGTTGGCGCTGGCGTTGCTGGGCGCTGGCGCGATGCTGCTTCGGGGGGGGCTGAGGCTGGGAGTCGATTTCGTGGGAGGGACCCTGGCCTATGTCAAGTTCAAGGATGATCCGGAGGTGGACCGGGTCCGACGCACCCTCAGCGAAGGGGAGTTGAAAGCCGAGGAGGTGACGCGCTTCGATGAGTTGGCTAAGAACGAAGTGCAGATCCGGATGGGACGGATCGAGAACGAGGAATCTGACGATCTGATCGCTCAAAGCGACCGGATCATCGAGGCGCTCCGGCGAGAGTATGACCAGGAGGGGCTGGACTCGGGCAAGTTGGACTTGAACAATGTTGTGGCAACCGCTCTTTCCGCGAAGCTTCAGCAACTCGATCCGGACGGATTGGGCAAAGAGAAATCGGTCGAGGACGCGGTCGACCACTACGACCAGCTTGCAGAAAACGTGGTCGCCCATCGAAATAGCAGCGGTGGAGTTTTTCAGAGCCTGGAAGAGCTGCAGGGAATAGATCTGTCAGAGGCCGCAGTAAATGCTCTTCGGGATAATGTCTATTTTGGGAATTTCACGGTTCTCAGTGTGGAGAGCGTGGGCCCCAAGGTCGGGCAGGAGATGCGAGATAGGGCGCAGAGTGCGATTATTTTTTCACTCCTCGGCATCCTGATCTATATCGCCATACGCTTTCAGCCCGCCTATGGTGTGGCAGCAATCGTGGCTATCTTTCACGATGTCGTTATCACCGTGGGGGCGCTCGCACTGACGAACAGCGAGATTACGCTTAGCGTGATTGCGGCCCTGCTGACTTTGGTTGGTTATTCGATCAACGATACGATTGTGATATTCGATCGGGTTCGTGAGAACCGTCGTCTCATGAGGCGGGCAACCCTGGCCGAGGTCATCAACACCAGCATCAACCAGATGTTGAACCGTACCATCTTGACTTCCGGAGGAACCTTTCTGGCGGTCTTTGCCTTGTATCTGTTGGGAGGCCCGGTGCTTCGCACCTTCTCCTTCGCACTGGTGATCGGTATATTTGTAGGAACCTATTCGTCCGTCGCAATTGCCAGCCCGATCGTCGTGTGGTGGTACGGTCGATCAGAACAAAAGCGAAGACGGAAATGAGACAGCTGCTATTCCCAGTGCGGAAGTAGATGCCCTATAAGCGGTTCTTATAACAGGCTAAAGCATAACGGGTTACGACAAAAAAGAGGCTCGAAAAAATTTCTTGACTCGACCAAATCCGGAGTGTAACATCGGCCCATTGTCGCCAGCCTTTAGTTGAGGGAGAGTCTGGGGAGGAAAGGAATAGGACGATACCATGTTTGACAATCTAATAGAATCCTCATCGCAGAAGAGTTCGAGGGCAAAGAGTACCTTTCTTATTTCCTTCCTGGTGCACGCGGTGATGGTAGGTATCCTGATCCTCATTCCGCTGTACTACTACGCGGTATTGCCTGAACACGAGCTGCTGACGATGTTGGCGCCTCCTCCGCCTCCTCCTCCGCCTCCTCCTCCTCCTCCTCCTCCAGCTCCGGTAAAGCGACAGGAAGTTCAGGTGGTTAAGCTGGATCCGTCTCAGTTTGTTGCGCCTACCGAAGTCCCCAAAGAGATCCCGGCTCCGATGGATGACATCCCGGAAGTTTCGAGTCTTAGCGGGATCACCGGAGGTATTGCGGGCGGAATCCCAGGTGGAGCCGTGGGCGGAGTTCCGGGTGGTGCTTTGGGTGGAGTCCTTGGGGCTATTCCAACCGATGCCCCTCCCCCGCCGCCTCCTCCAAAGAAGAAGAAAGATCCGATCCGGGTAGGAGGAAATGTTCAGGCGTCCAAGTTGATAAAGCGTGTGGAGCCGAACTATCCGGAACTGGCAAAACGAGCCCGAGTCAAGGGCATGGTGATACTTCAGGTGACGGTCGGAGAGGCAGGGAATGTAGCCTCGATCAAAATTATTCGGGGGCATCCCCTGTTGAACAACGCCGCCGTGAGTGCGGTAGAGCAGTGGGTATACTCTCCTACCTTGCTCAACGGAGAGCCGGTACCTGTCATTGCCACCGTGACCGTGAATTTCGTCCTTAGGTAGGAGATATTTAGGTCGCTTAAAACAGCCTGTTGGGAGGATAGAGAATGGAACTAGGATTCATGGAGCTCTGGAGCCAGATGGGTATGCTGGCAAAATTTGTCGTAATGGTCCTTCTGGTCCAGTCGGTTTGGTCTATTGGAGTGATGATCGAACGCTTTCTGATGTATCGAGCGGCACGGAAGCAGTCCGAAGCGTTTGTTCCTGAGGTGACCGACGCCTTGAAGAGTAATAATATTCAAGGGGCCATCGACTTGGCGGAAGAGAAGAACAAGAGCCATCTGGCAAAAGTCCTGGTCGCCGGCTTGAAGGAATTTCAGGCCCATGAGAAGACCGACAGAATTTCTGGGGAAAAAGTGGAAGCCTCTCGGCGTGCCCTTCAGCGAGCCACCGCGGTCGGCATCGAGGAGTTCAAGCGAGGCCTGGGAGGTCTGGCGACGATCGGAAGTACCGCTCCTTTTGTAGGCCTCTTTGGCACCACCATCGGTATCATCAACGCTTTTTCCGGTATGAGCGCGGCCGAAGATACGGGTTTGGCTGCGGTAGCGGGTGGAATCTCCGAGGCCCTGGTTGCCACCGCATTTGGTCTGTTCGTGGCGATCCCAGCCGTGTGGATGTACAATTACTTCACGGGCAAGATCGAGTCCTTTGTGGTTGAGATGGACAACTCATCGTCTGAGTTGATCGACTTTTTCCTGGCCCGGAGGGGGGCGAAGCCGCATGGCGATCAGTAGTAGGGGCGCCGGCAGTGCTGTGGTCAATGACATCAACGTCACTCCGATGGCGGATGTCATGCTGGTCCTGCTGATCATCTTCATGATCACCACGCCCTTGTTGCAGCAAGGGGTCTTCGTCAACAAGGCCAAGGCGGCAAATGCCCAGGAGGCATCTGAGATTGAGGGCGAGGACGCCACCACAGTCACCGTTACCCGAGATGGCGCGATATACGTGAACAAAGTGGCCGTTCCGGATGATGTGTTGCTGGAAAAGCTCGAAGCCCAGGTCGCCCTGGCTCCGGACAAGCCGTTGTTCATCAAGAGTGATGTCGCCACTCCGTATGGGAGGGTGGTAGAGCTCATCAACAAGGCACGGGAGACCGGTGTCGAGAGGATCGGTCTGCTGGTGGATCGGGTCAACCAGGACGGCAGCGCTGTAGGGTTCTAATGAGGGGCTTTTAAAGATGGCAATGCAGACCAGTAGTGGTGGGTCGATGTCGAGCATCAACATCACTCCCTACATCGACATTCTGTTGGTTCTGTTGATCATCTTCATGGTGATTCAGCCAACGACCCAGTACGACCTGAGAGCCAGGGTGCCCGAAAAGACGCCTGATGACATTCCGGAAGACGTGATCGTCAAGTCCGATGCGATTGTCATCTCGATCGATGCGGGTGGCTTGCTGAGGATCAACAACGATCCGGTGACGCTGCCGCAGCTGGATGCTCGGCTTTTTGACATCTACAGCGCCCGAGCCAACAAGAACCTGTTCATTCAGGGTGATCCGGAGCTGCCCTTTGAGGATGTGGTGCGTGTCATTGATATCGCCAAAGGGTCGGGGGTGGGCGACATTGGCCTGC
>Ga0310121_10001622_pt1 | contig 22597 bp, 14 predicted proteins | sample CB27_Tmax_986_MG_FD_203504 | JGI IMG/M metagenome (GOLD analysis project Ga0310121, IMG submission 203504) | Marine microbial communities from Western Arctic Ocean, Canada - CB27_Tmax_986 | ecosystem: Environmental > Aquatic > Marine > Oceanic | place: Canada: Western Arctic Ocean | collected...
GTAACGCCCAGAAAAGTAACGCCCAGAAAAGTAACGCCCAGAAAAGTAACGCCCAGAAAAGTAACGCCCAGAAAAGTAACGCGCGGAGAAGGAAACAGCGGGATGAAGCGACTTGGCTCAGCATGGCTGCCGTTGTTGTTCACCCTCGCCGTTTCACTGCCTGCCGCCGCGGGCGCAGAACCGCTCGTCTGGAACCTGGCCGATGATTTCCAGTCCGGGAGCCAGCACCAAAATCCCAATCGTGATCACTACGCCCAGCCGACCTGGCACTTTCTGCGCACCAGCAACCGTCAGCATGATGTTGCGAAGCGAAGTTGGCTACGCGACGGCCAGTACACGCCCCTTTCCCAGTATGGAACCCGCCTCTTCGACCTGCCGGTGGACGCCTGGGTCAAGCACGCGGCGGGGGATTATCGTCAACCGGTCATTGGCCGCTTCGGACTGCGACATGACCTGGGTTTGCGTTTCGAGTCGGGCGACATTTTCTTTGCCCCGGGGCACGACGACGCCTGCGTCCTGGGCTGGCGCAGTCCCGTGGCGGGAAGTCTGGCGATCGAAGGTTCTTTCCAGCATGCCGAGCAGGCTCCGGAAGACAACTCGGGCATTCGTTGGTATATCGAACGGGGTCGGGCGCCAGGTTCGGCCCAGGGAAATCTTGCCGCCGAACTCGCTGCGGGGGTAAGCCGTTTCGGCACCGACACGCAGGTCGGGTCCTTTCACGTTCGCGGACAAAAGATTGAACCCGGCGATTTCATTTACTTCATTGTGGATGCGAAGTCCGACGGCAGTGAGCAGCCACAGCGGGGGGATTTCACACGTTTGCGTGCACGGCTTACGGTGCGAGATGCCAGGTGGCCTCCAGTGCCCCATTTTGAACGGGACGTGTACCCAATCCTGGCAAATCATTGCCACCAATGTCACGGCGAGGATTTGCAGGAGTCGGCGCTCGACTTGCGGACGGTGACCGCCATGCTGCGAGGGGGTGAAAGCGGTCCGGCCATCGTGCAGGGCGACCCACGACAAAGTTACCTTCTGCAGTTGCTGCAACGGGGCGACATGCCGCCAGAAGGCGAGGGCAGCCTGAACGTGGAGGAAGTCTCGACCCTCGCTCGCTGGATTCAGGCGGGCGCACCGGCCGATGAGCAGGCGGCACACCCGCCTGTCGCTGCCCTGGTCACTCACAACCAGCGGCGACATTGGGCCTTTCAGAAGCTGGGCCAACACGCCCCGCCCACACTGCCAACAGGCGCCCGCGCCGCGACCCCGATCGACAATTTCATGATAGCGCGCCTTCACCAGGAAGGCTTGGGCTACACCGTTCGTGCCGACCGCTCCACACTCATCCGGCGGGCCTCCCTGGACCTGGTCGGACTTCCTCCATCACCGGAACAGGTGGAAAAGTTTCTGTCGGACACCGGAGCGGGCGCCTACGAACGATTGGTTGACGACTTGCTGGAGTCGTCACATTTTGGCGAACGTTGGGGAAGGCATTGGCTGGATGTGGTGGGGTACGCTGACACGGTCGGTTTTGACCAGGATTCCAAGTTGATCGTTCAGACAGGCGGAAAATGGCGCTACCGGGACTACGTGATCCGGGCATTCAACGAAGACAAACCCTACAACGAATTCGTGACAGAACAACTAGCCGGTGACGAAGCCGTCTCCTGGCGAGATGTGGATCATTTCACCCCGGAGATACGTGACAACCTGACGGCCACCGGGTTTTTGCGGACCGCCCGCGACCAGACGCATGAACCGGAAAGCAACATTCCACTCTCTTACTTCGGGGTGTTACATGACACGGTTCAGATTGTGTGCAACAGCCTGTTGGGACTGACAGCACAATGCGCTCGCTGTCATAGCCACAAATTCGATCCCATACCTCAGGAAGATTATTACAGGCTGATGGCGGCGTTCACTCCCGCTTACAACCCGCACCGGTGGAAACCGGTACACGCGTACAAGCCCTACATTGACGAGCGGTCACTGATTGATGTTTCCGAGCGGGAAAAGAAGGAAATCCAACAGTACAACGCGGGCCTCGACCGGCAGCTGGCCGAATGGAAACCCGAAATCGAAACCATCCTCGAAGCGGCCCGTCCCGCGTTGCGGGAAAAAAAACTGGAGTCGATTCCCGCAGCAATACGGGAAGACGTCAGCGTGGCCATCCAAACAGATCCCGAACAGCGCAGCGAGCTACAAACCTACCTGGCGGACAAATTCAAAGCGACGCTGGCGATCTCCAGGGACGAACTGTTGGAAAGCCTCCACCCGACGGACGCTGTCAAAGTTGCCAACCTCCAGGACCAGGTCGACCAGATCGATCAGCAGCGCCAGTCCTGGGGTAAGATTCAAGCCCTGTATGATGTGGGGCCGCCCCCGGCGACCTTCCTGCTCAAACGGGGGGAGTACCAGATGCCGGGACGGGAGGTCGCGCCGGGGTTTTTGCGGGTCCTGTGTGAATCGGACGAGGCCGCGCTAGCCCACGTTGAACCCTCGTCGCACAGCAGCGGCCGACGCACGGCACTTGCGCGCTGGCTCGTCGACTCCACGAGTCCGGCCGGTGCACTGGTGGCCCGCGTGATGGTCAACCGGATCTGGCAACACCTGCTGGGCACGGGCCTGGTGCCCTCACCGGAGGACTTCGGAAAACAAGGACAACCACCCACGCACCCGGAACTGCTGGAATGGATCAGCCAGCAGTTCGTGGCCGGCGGGTGGCGGATCAAACCCCTGATCAAGTTGATCATGCTGTCGGATGTCTACCAGCAATCGTCACACATGCCGCCCGTCGCGCGCGGTGCTGACGACCCCGCATTGATTGACCCTGCCAACACGTTACTGTGGCGCATGCGGCTCCGTCGGTTGGAGGCAGAAATTCTGCGGGATTCGATCCTGGCAGTGAGTGGGAAACTGAACACGGCCGCGGGTGGACCGCCGGTTCTCACCAAAGTACAGCCCGACGGTAAGGTAGTGATCAACACGGACAAGCTCCGGACGCCGGCTGAGAAGTCACGACGGAGCATCTATTTGTTGGCAAGGCGGGCGTACAATCTTTCAATGCTCTCTGTCTTCGACCAACCCCTGATCTCGACCACCTGTGCCCGGCGTGATACTTCCGCCGTACCCCTACAGTCCTTAACCATGCTCAACGGTGATTTTGTCACCGAACACGCCGGGTACTTTGCCCAACGCGTGCTGGCGAGAAAAGAAGTCAACCTGTCTGCGGAGATTACGGCCGCTTTCCAGATTGCACTGGCCCGGTCTCCCAGCCAGAATGAAATCGCCGCCTGTCAACACCAACTGGCAAGTCAACATCAGCTATACCGGGACACTGGCCTATCGGCTGAAGAATCCCAGGAGCGGGCCTTGACTGCATTCTGTCACACGTTATTGAACACAAGCGAGTTTCTCTATGCGGAGTAATCCACACGAACGTCCCACCGTCCCGCCCGGCGGGAGTAGAAGTTCCTTCCCCAGGCTGAAAGCCAAACCATGAGGCGAACACCACCACGAAGCTCGGAAAAAGTGGCCGCGGAGTCTCTTGGCGAACCACTTGCCCGACGTGATTTCCTGCAGACATCCTCGATTGGAGTGGGAGGCCTGGCGCTCAGCCATCTATTGCAGACGGACGGGCTTCTCGCCTCCTCCGGCAAGCTTCATGCCCAGCCAGGGGGTGCTGATCAACAACCGCGCCCCGGCCATTTCGACGCGCCGGCCAAGTCCGTGATCATGTTGGTCCAGACAGGCGGTCCCAGCCAGATGGACCTGTTTGACCCCAAGCCGGAACTGCAGAAACGCAGTGGCCAGCAACACGTCGAACAAGTCGAGGCCTTCCAGTCGGGCAGCCAGGACAACACGCTGCTGGGCAGTCCCTTCCAATTCAAGAAACACGGAAACTCGGGGATGGAATTTTCCGAACTCCTGCCCCACATCGGCTCAACCGCGGACGACTGGTGCCAGGTCCGTTCCATGGTGAGTGAAAACAACAATCACCCCCAGGCGACGCGTTGCCTGAACACCGGTAAGATCTTTCCCCATCGCCCCTCCCTGGGTGCCTGGATCAGCTACGCCCTGGGAACTGAGAATCAGAACCTGCCGGCCTATGTCGTGCTGCGAGATCCCGACGGCTACGCCAATGGTGGCACCACGTTGTGGGACAACGGTTGGCTACCCGCCGTGTTCCGCGGAACAGAGATTCAGTCACGCGGAGCCGCCGTACTGAACCTGCATCCGACAGAGCAATACCCACCGGGAGTCCAGGAGAACAATTTAAGATTGTTAGCCGAGTTGAACGAACAGCGTCGGCAGTTGTATCCACTGGACAACGAACTGGAAGCACGCATCCGCAATTATGAACTGGCGGCCCGCATGCAACAGAGTGCCCAGCAACTCCTCGATCTTTCCGGCGAGACAGAAGCCACTGGAAGACTCTATGGGTTGGACAATCCCACGACCGAGAACTACGGCACCCGTTGCCTGATGGCCCGCCGGATGGTGGAGTCGGGGGTGCGCTTTGTGCAGGTGCTGGTGCCGGTCAAAAATGGCGGGATGCCCTGGGACCAGCATAGCAAACTCAAACGTGGGCTGCAGGCGATCTGCCCCATGATCGACCGACCAACTGCAGGCTTGATCCAGGACTTGAAGCAGCGCGGCCTGCTGGACAGCACCATCGTCATCTGGTCAGGAGAATTCGGTCGGCTGCCAGTTTCGCAGCACGGGAACGGTCGTGACCACAACCGGCACGCCTTCAGCCTGTTGCTGGCCGGCGGGGGGTTCCAACAGGGACATGTGCACGGTGCGACCGACGACTTCGGCTACCGGGCCACCGAATCACGTGTCGGCTGCCCCGACTTGCACGCCACCTTGCTACACCAGTTGGGCCTGGACCACACGAACCTCTACTTCCGCCACGCCGGGCGTGAGGAAAGGCTTACCGACCCCGAGGTCACCGGCGCCCGGGTGGTCTCCACATTACTGCAAAACCGCGTCAGGATCGGGTGAATTCCCATAACAAGGTTCCGCCAGCGGTCCTGCCAGCCGCGCCTTCGTCAGGCATAATCCGTAACACGTCTGCACGGAGGGGAAGGAACCTGTGGGACCGTCTTCCCCGGTAACAAGCCGCGACCCCACATCTGGAAGTGCAACATGTCGCAACACGTACGAGTCTATCCCCCCGGCCATGTACATTTCACCGATCCGCGCGTGAACACACCACTGGTCTTCGCCTACGTTACCGATCTCCACTTACCACCCTGGCCCCGGGAAGACTGGCCACAGCGGTACGCCCACGCGATCGATTGGTGGGACCAGGAGTGCGAACATCCACACGATGGTTTACCGCTCCTGCTGGACCAGGTTTCCGCTGCCGGCGTCGATTTCGTCTTTTTCGGCGGGGACAGTCTCGACGTTTACGACGCGCCGACGGCATGCCGCCTGGTTGAACTCTGCCAACAACGGGATCTGGATTGCTACTTTTCCTTCGGCAACCACGACTTCGAGTCACTCGAAATCCGGTACGTCACCCATGATCATGCGCCGGAGGTCCGCCGTGAAAACACCGGCAAACTGTTGAAACACTGGTCGTTGCCACACCGCTACTACCATTTCGATCGGGCAGGGGTGCGATTCATCGTGCTCGATGCGCCCTACCAGGTGGTGGAGGGTGGTTGGGCCGGATCCTTCGATCAACAACAGGTTCAGTGGTTGGAGCAGCAGTTGGAATTCGACGGTCCGATCCTCCTGTTCTACCATATTCCGTTTCGAACCGACGAAAATCAGGATCGTTTGCTGCTGGTCTGGAACGGAGTGCGGGCCTGGATGGCGGAAGATGTCCAGTCTCAGAGGGTGCTGGCGGCCATCAAGGCCTGCCCTAACCTACTGGCAACCTTCGCCGGGCATTCACACGTTCGCAGCGAGGACAAAATCGGAGACAAGTGGCAGTTCGTCACTGCGGCCGGCCATTACAACGCCTGGCGTTACGTGCGGATCGGGAAGCAGTCGGCTCCCAAATCCCTGCGTGTTGGCGGACGGCCCATCGTGGACGCAGAACCGGGGCCGACTTGAACCACCGGGCTGTCCAGTCGACTGAAAGCGCCGGGGGTGATGGGCGTTCCCCTAACCAGTCAAACGATCGATCCCACATGTTCTCCGTTCGGTTGCCAACCGGGTCGGCGGCGCAGAGTTTGTCAGCTCGAAAGTGACTCCAACTTCGCCAACATCCGCAACAGGTACTTTCCGGTGGCTACCAATTGCAGCCCGTTTGCACCGGGACGCTCGCTCCCTGCTTGACTCGCGGCATGAGATCCGACATGGTGGCGGTTGCAAACACGTCCCAACGAACAGGCCGTTGCCTTCCCCACCCGGATTCAAAAGAAACGACTTTTCCATGGCGTTGCGCATCCTGACGGATAAGGAGATCGAAACGGTCAGCATGCAGTTGGCCGTCGAATGCATGGAGGACGCGTTTCGGCAGCACGCGGCGGGGAACCTGATCGCGCCCGGCCGATTGACGAGTGATGTCAACATCGGCCAGTTGGTGTTCACGGTGGGAGCGGCCACCGCTCCACACCCCGTAGTGGGGTTCCGCTGCTACGACTTCCAGCACCTGGCTTCACCCCGGCGCGCGGAATTGACGGTGCTCTTCGATGCCGAAGACGGCCATTTGCTGGGTATCGTAACAGGTCCCCTCTTGGGCGCCCTGCGAACCGGTGCGATCGGAGGAGTCGCCATCGACTACCTGGCGCGCCGCGACACGAAAACCCTGGGTTTGATCGGCGCGGGCTACCAGGCGAGGACCCAACTGGCGGCGGCCCTGGCTGTGCGATCCTTCAACACGATTCGAGTCTTCAGTCGTGACCCGGAAAAACGCCATCAATTTGCGGACCAGATGCGCAGTCAATTCGACTGCGACATTCAGGACGTCGAGACTGCGAAGCACGCGGCGGAGGAGGCCGATGTCCTGATCTGTGCCACCACCAGTTCGGACCCCGTGATCGAAGCCGACTGGCTCAAACCGGGTGTACACATCAATACGGTCGGGCCGAAATTCAAAGACAGCCACGAACTGGGCCCGGACGTGGTCGAACTGGCAACACGTCTGGTGACGGATGCTCCCGCTCAACTGGAAGCTTATGGTGACACGCTACTGCTGCACGGGGGGCCGCAAATGGACCGCGTGGAGGACTTATCAACCATCGTTGCCTCACAGTCACCGCCCTCGCAGACCGGAGGCCCGACCAGCACCCGGGCCGCAACGGACATCACGTGCTTCATCTCGCTCGGCCTGGCCGGAACGGAAGTCTTTCTGGCGAAACAACTACTGGATTCCATCGAGAACGGGAAAACAACACTCCAATAGTACTGACACGATCCGTGACACATTCGCCGCACTCACAACCACCCGCTGTATCAAATCGCAACCCCGAAGACGAGGGAGCGGGTCCCGCTGGGCCCGTAGTCAACAAAGCCCCGGGGCGGTAGATTTCATCGAACCGGCAACAAGTTGAATGGCAGCGACCGATGCCGGAATCACCAACCACACTCACAGGCTGATACATACTATGGGCACTCAGTTTAGCACGGCATACCAACAGGTCCTGGAGAAACTTTCCAGGCAGCAGTGCTTGATTCTGGACGGAGGAATCGGCACCGAACTGCAACGACAAAGCGAACGCGAATTCCGCCTGAGTGACGTCAGCCACTGGGGATTCGAAGCGATCGCTTATGCTCCGCAGGCAGTTGCGGAGGTGCACAAGCGCTACGTCGCTGCCGGTTGCGATGTGGTGACAACTGACACGTACGCTATCCTCGGTGCGCCGGACAATCCAGCCGGGCATGCACGCCCGCGTCACCAACCGACACACTGGATGGACATGGCCCGCAAGGGGGTTCTGCTAGCCCGCGACGCCATTGAGAGCAGCGACAAGCTGGGCCAGTGTGCCATCGCGTTCAGTATCGGAGGCGACATCTCCACCGACCAACAACTGGCGACCGTACGGCTGCTCTTACGGACCTTCGAAGACACTCCACCGGACCTGGTATTATTTGAAACCCTGTCGATGATGACTGAAAACAGAACGAGTACGGCCATCAAGTTGATCCTCGATCAAGGCATCCCGGTCTGGCTGAGCTTCCGCCGCTGTCGCCACGGGGTGTGCGGTATTCACGGACAACTGTGGGGAGGACCCGAAGGTGATCACTTCGGGCGCATGGCCCAGGACCTGGAACAATTGGGGGTGGGTGCAATCCTCGTCAATTGCCTTCCGGTCGAAATGGTATCCGGAACGATACCCTGGCTGCGTGATTTCACGGACCTGCCTCTCGGCGCCTATCCCAACCTCGGCCGCTACCTTGATCCCCAATGGAAACTGGATCACGGTGTGACTCCCGAGGACTACGCCGACACGGCCCTGATCTGGAGGGCCGAGGGAGCGCAAATCCTGGGCGGGTGTTGCGGAGTCGGTCCTGAACACATTCGGGCGTTGTCCCAGGCGCTCGCTGAGACCAGGGCCAATGCACCCATTGCTGACGGCCTGGCAGAGTCTGCTGCGGTCACTCGCCCGCAGGTCGAACAACTTTATGAAATAATTGAAACATCTGACCTGGTGGCATGGAAAGACCAGGAAGACCGTGATCTATTTCCACTACCACTGCCGGAACTGGTATGCGACCCGGAAGTCTTCGTTCCCACGCAGGGCAGTTACCTGCTTTGGAAGATGCTCTTCAGCACGGGTCTGGGGCGGGGCAAGCGATGCCTGGATGTCGGATGCGGAGCCGGGATCCTCACCTCCCAGTTGGCATTAAACGGCGCCGAACATGTAACGGCGATCGATATTCAAAAGGCAGCCGTCGCCAACACGATGACCAACGCTTTTCGCAACGGTGTTGCAGACCGGGTGCGCGGCGAAGTCGTTGACCTGTATGCTTTTGAAACGAAGATGCGTTACGACGTGATTGTGGCCAGCCTCTATCAGATGCCGACAGACCCCGTCGGGGAATTAAGCGGCCACCGCCCTGTTGATTACTGGGGCCGCAACCTCTTCGACCACCTCCTCGGCCTTCTGCCCGAGGCCCTGGAGGATGATGGTGTTGCATACCTCATGCAGATTTCGCTGCTAAGCCAGAAACAAACGGCCCAACTGTGCCACGAGGCGGGCCTTGAATGCCGCGTAATTGATTTCAATTTGTACGAATTCAGCCCGATCTTCCTGGAAAATCTTGCCCAGATTCGACGCGTCGAGGAAAGTTCTGATGCCTATCATTTTACGTTACAGGATGAACATGCCATGGTGATGTACCTGCTGGAGGTAAAACCGCGTCAGGGCAAATGACGGTTGGAAACAATCGCAGGCCCCGCGCATCAAATCATCACCAGCACCTGGCATTCCGGCAGGAGCAGTCATACCTTTCCTTGACCCGCTTGGATGAACAGACTTTGCCGTCCATGCAACCGTAAATCCGCACGAAAGGCCGAATCACTTGAACGAGACTGTGCACGCTGTCGGCCTGGGTTGGCTTGACGGCATCGTCGTCGGATTCTACATCTCCCTCGTACTTGGCATCGGTTGGTACTACGGGCGCCGGCAAAAGAGTACCGACGAATACTTCGTGGGGAACCGGGGCATGAACTCGGTCCTGGTGGGCGTTTCGATGTACGCCACCCTTTTTAGCACCATCACGTATCTCTCCAGTCCGGGAGAGTACCTGGGCAAGGGACCGGTCATTCTCTCCGGTCTGCTCGCAATTCCCTTCGTCTACCTGCTCGTCGGTTATTGGATCATCCCGGTCTACATGCAACGTCAGGTGACCAGTGCTTATGAATTGCTCGAGGATAAACTCGGTATCCAGGTCCGGCTGCTGGCAGCTTCTTTGTTTGTCCTGATCCGCCTGAGCTGGATGTCACTTCTGATCTATCTGCCCTCCACGGCGATTCTCGAAATGCTGGGATTCGATCGAACCTATCTGCCGTGGGTCATCCTCACCACGGGCGGTGTCGCCATTATCTACGCATCGATCGGCGGGCTGCGGGCCGTCGTGATTACGGACCTGTTCCAGTTTATCCTGCTGTTCGGCGGGGCAACCCTGGTGATCGCGACCGTCACAATCGACCTGGGGGGATTTCACTGGTTTCCAACCTCCTGGCAGTCCCATTGGGACTCGCAACCTATTTTCAGTATCAACCCGAATGTACGGGTGACCGTGTTCGGCACCGTTCTCACCGGAATCTTGTGGTGGATGTGCACTGCCGGTGCGGACCAGACGGCCATTCAACGTTTCATGTCCACCGGCAGCCCATCTGCCGCCCGCCGGGCGTTTTTGATCAACTCTCTCTCCGGTGCCTCGGTGACAATCATCCTCGCCTTAGTGGGATTCTCTTTATTGGCTTATTACCAGCTGCACCCCGAATTTCTCCCTGAAGGACAAAACATTTCCGAGGCGGCGGACAAACTCTTTCCCCGCTACCTGGCATTTCATCTTCCCAGGGGCATTGGCGGTCTGGTTCTGGCCGCGCTCTTTGCCGCTGCCATGTCAAGCGTTGACTCGGGAGTCAATTCAATCAGCGCCGTCGTCCTGACCGATTTCGTCGACCGTTTCCGTGGGACACCGCTGACAGAAAGGCAACACATTCTGGTGGCCAGGTGTCTCGCTTTCGGAATCGGCGTGATCGTTGTGTTGACGGGGTCCTTCCTGATGAAACACGTACCGGGAAATTTTGTGGAGATCAGCAACCGTATCGCCAACTTGCTTGTCACACCACTCTTCCTGGTCTTCTTCATGGCGATCTTTGTTCCGTTTGCGACTTCGACGGGTGCGGTCGCGTCCATGATTTCCTCCAGCGCGATGGCGATTGTGGTGGCCTACTGGAAGCCGCTCATGAATTACCTGGACGTGGAGCCCGTGTTCTGGAAAGAAATCAGTTTCCAGTGGATTCAACCATGTGCACTCTTATCCGGTGTCGTAGTGGGCTGCGCCGTGAGTTTGCTCGAGCGGGCCATCCGAAAGCGACGGGATTGAATCAGCCCGCTACCCGGCATTCCCCCGGCCGGTGACTACATTTCCCTTGGTAGGAGTTTGGTTCTATTCCTGCTATAACAGGAACACCCTGGCTGGCCGCCTGCTGTCCGAAACCGGCCGCTCGTCATTTAACAAGGATTCATTTTATGTCCATGCCACATACAACCCGTCGAACATTCATGAAGACGGCGGCGACGGCCGCAGCCACTGCCACGCTTGCCACTCCACTCAGAGCTGCTCAAGAAAGGACACCCGTGATCGATGCCCACATGCATGTCTGGTCTGACAACCAAGATCCGTTTCCCTACGCCCATCCCTACAGCAAGGGCAGCACGGGCGTGAAAATCGCGGCCTCTGCAGATATCCTGATCGAAGACATGGACAACCATGGTGTCACTCACAGCATCCTGGTGCAGACGATTTGCCACGGCTGGGACAACAGCTACACCAGCCATTGCCTGCAGCGTTTCCCGGATCGCTTTCGGGCCCACGGTCTGATTGACCCGGTTGACCCGGACGTTGCTGACAAACTGGATTACTGGATGAGCGAACACGGTTTCTCCGGCATGCGTTTCAGTCCGATTTACTACATGGGAGAAAGCAACGGGGGAGACGCCTGGCTGACCGGGCAGGCTCATCGCCGGTTGTGGCGCAAAGCGGAACAACTGGGCGCTGTGTTCAACATGTTTATTTCATCAACACAGTTACCACGTCTGGCAACCATGATTGAAGAGTATCCGGGGGCCAAGATCATTATCGACCACATGGGTCAGATTGATTTCGGTCTGCCCGACGCGCAAGAGGAACTGGACAAGTTGTTAATGCTGTCCAACTACCCCAACGTCTGGGTGAAAATTTCGGAATTATCATCGACAGCACCCACAAAAGTTTATCCTTTCCACGACGCCTTGCCCTGGATGACCCAGATTTTTGATGCGTTCGGTCCGGACCATATCCTGTGGGGGACCGGCTATCCGGGCAGCTGCCGGGCGGAATACAATCGACCGTCTCTGAAAGACGAACTAGCTCTGGTGCGGGAACACTTCAGCTTCCTGAACGAAGAAAATCGGGACAAGTACCTGGGCATCAACGCAGCCCAATTGTGGGGTATTTGATTCCCGGGACCCGGCAACTGCTTGAATCCCCAAAAGATCTCCCGCGGGCCTGCCCGGCGGGGCAGGCGGATCGAACCCCCGATTCGGCTTGGGATCTACCAGTTTCGCCGGCTCGTACGGGCCGGCGTTTGTCTGCTTGCGGCACACTCCGGCGCAAGCCGATCACCTTTCCGAGGTTGATGGCGATGGCAAAGAAGTGCTGCGCACCTGCGGCCCTTCGTCAACTCCCACGAACTGCTCCTGGATCCAGCCGGCCATGCGCTGACAATAGCCCCGCGGATAGCCACCAAAGGGGAGATAGGTCCAGTGAAATAACGAGTGACTCTCGCCAGGATAGACTTCAATCTCAATATCCTGGTCGGTTCGCGATCGAAGCCCCTCCAGGTAAGCCACCGAGGATGCGGTGTCAATACTTTCATCCATTTCACCGTAGACGTAGTACATCGGGATACCAAGCTTCTGTTCCAGGAACACGCGCGGATCATAGCTATTGCTGTGACCGATATACCGCACGAATCTGTCCCGGTAGGGGCCGTTAGAGAACTTCCGTCGCGTGAAGACTCTCGAGGCATATTGCTCATATTTCCTGAACACTTCGTCAAGGCGAAATTGAAGTGCGTCACGGGTCGGTCCTTCAAAGTATTGCGGGTCGCCTTGGGATCGGATGTAGTAGTCAGACGTATCCATCATCAATGCAATCATCTCATCAATTCCATGCGGCGGCATTCCCCACGCCTTCATGAGTTGACGTTTCTGAAAGGCGGTAAAGTGTTTGTAGCCCAGCACAGGCCCGACACGCAGATAGGCGAACTTAATGTCGTTGCGCACCAGGGCGACTTCCGGCATCAACAGCGCGCCCTCGGAATGACCCAGATAGCCCATTGACCGGCTGTCGATATCGTCGCGTGTCTTCAAATAATTAAAGGCGGAATGAATATCGGCAACACGATGTTTGTAATCGGACGCCTTGTATTTCCCTTCAGATTCACCGATTCCTCTTTTGTCATAGCAAAGAACTGCCACCCCCTGACGAGCAAGTACATTCGCGTGCAGACGCATCGACAAACTTTTTTTTCCTACCAGCCCAGAACCAGACACTTGAACGACGGCCGGGTAGGGGCCTTCTCCCCGAGGTAGAATCAATACCCCCGCTAGCCGAATCTTTTCACTCCCGAAAAAAACATTTTCGGTCGGTGTCCATGGGTAAAAGTACGTGAGCCACACAAAACCCAGGAAGAAACACGCGGCCGCACCTAGCCCGAAAATGACCAGAGACACTCTACGCACCAACGGCCGCCACAAAATCGTTTTCACTTCCACTTGCTCCACGAGACCTGCTCTCCTGTTTCTCGTTTCAAGGCATCCTTCCCGGGTGTTCGGGTCACAAGTCGAAAGGAAATGCCGTCGCGTTACGTGAACGACTTCCCGGCCGAGACCGCCAGTCGCTCGACACTTCTCCCTCCATCGCATTGACATTATGCGTGGTCATCGCCTTTTGACTCAAGACCTTCTTAAACACCGGCCTGGCAATCGCAAGAACAGAAGATAACCCGCTGTGACGAACCGCAGGTGACGGGGCATCATCTCTGCAAAACCCGAAGGTCAGGCACGGCGGGGGGCGACACACGGGCCCGTTTTCATCCCTTTTGCCTAAAACCCCAGAACCCAATAGTCAACACCGGAAACGAAGGCCCGCCGATGTTTTTAAAACCCCTTCGCCTCGGTCAGGTCGCCGGAGAGGACAACAGCCGAATCGGGGACGTGACCAACTTCGGGTCCCCTCACCTGGATCCGTTTTCTCATCATCAGGACCTCCAACCGGGGCCCCACGGGACAGGCAAAACACGTGCCAGCACCGTTGCGTCCTGCAGACCGGACAATTAAAACTCTTAGCAGACGTATGAGTTCATACCAAAGATTCATTGTTCTGCCGGACGGGGAAGCTGCTCAATCCTGAACGACACATAAAACAAGACGGGATTTCATCGTCCGAAAGAAAGTTCACATGCAGGTCAACACCGAAATCGATTTTGAACGGTTTACCTACACCCCAGCCGACAGGCAGATCTGGGAAGAGGAACTCGACGCTTTTGTCCCGTCTACAATCTACGATGCTCACTACCATCTCTGGTCGGAAGACGCCATCGCAAGCGATCATCCCCAACGCGGCGCCCTCCTGGAAGTGGACCGGGCGGGGGCGCAATCCTTCGACCGTCAGATGTTTCCCGACCGAGAGATCGAGTACTTGATTCTGGGAACACCCCTTCGCAACATTGACGTTGACCACCACAACCGATTCATCGCCGCCGAGATGAAACCTGCCAAAAACGTCCGGATACACCGGTTGGTGACACCGCAGTGCAGCGTCGATAACATCCGTCGTGATGTGGAGACTCTCGGTTTCACCGGTCTTAAACCTTATCGCATCTATTCCTTGACAGGAGATCCGAACCAGTGTCGAATCCACGAGTTCCTGACCCACGAGCAAATGGAACTGGCCAACGACCTGGGACTGTGGGTCACGATGCACCTCTCTCAGCACCAGGGCTGTGCGGACCCGGACAATCTCGCGGACCTACAGGAGTACACCACGCGGCGTTATCCCAACATCAAATGGATCCTGGCTCATTGCGCCCGGAGCTTTACCTACTACGCCATCCGGCAGGCTGTCGAGCGTTTGCGCGACCTGCCCAACATCTGGTACGACACCTCGGCGGTGTGCGATGTCATGTCACACTACACGCTCTTTAAAAACGAAGACCACCGGCGTATCTTTTATGGATCGGATAACATGCTCGGCTGCGCTTTCCACGGAGCCTACGCGTCCATGGGGCGTTTTTGGTATCAAGTCGGCGTGCCCACGAAGTGTGGAGAAGTACCACTTCACACGGACGCGCGCCCCGTCCTGGTCATTTACCAGCAACTGTTATGCATGAAACACGCGGCAGAACTGGCGGAACTCTCGCCCTCCCAGATCAATGATATCTTCTACGGAAATGCCCGGGCGGCGTTGATGCTGGAATGACAAGGAGTTCCCCTGAAACGTCAGTCACCTCCCTGTTGACCAGTTGCACATGATTCTCACCTCCACGAGCAAGGCCGCGAACTGAAAGGTCACGTGTTTCGCAGAAGGGGAACCACATGAAACTAGGCATTAACTCGCTGTTCCTTTTGGGGTTCGATTTTGAAGACGGCCTGCGTTTGTCGCACCAGTTAGGTGCACAGGCAATTGAGATCGCCACGCTGGGAGAACCGAGTCGCAGGTATTGCGACCCCGACAAATTGCTGGCCGACCGGGGAGAACTTGCCCGTTGGCTCGACACGATTGGGGAGCACGGACTTGAAATCAGCGCCCTGACGGCCCACGGCGACATGCTCTCGCCCAACAGGGAAGCGGCTGAAGGCTACCTGTCCCAGTTCCATAACATCTGTCGGCTTGCTGAAGCTTCCGGCGTCGACTGCCTGACACTTAACTCCGGAACTCCCGAAGGTGCCCCGGGTGAGACGACCCCCTCTTGGATCGTCGATATCAGCAACGCGAAAAACCGATCCGTCCTGCGTTGGCAATGGGAACAGCGCGTGATTCCTGTTTGGACCAGGTTGGCAGCCATTGCCAGCGACCATGGTTGCCAACTGGCCATTGAGCCCTGGATCGGTAATGTCGTCCACTCGCCGTTAAGTTTAATGAGACTGCGTGAAGCAGTGGGGGCGGTCATCGGCTGCAACCTGGATCCATCCCACCTGTTCGTACAGCAGGTCGACGTGCTGGAAACCATCCGCTTTCTCGGAGATGCGTTGCTACATGTCCACATGAAGGACACACGCATCGACGAACGAAACCTCGGAATCAGGGGCCTACTGGACACGACCACACCGATGACCAGTCCCGAGGATCGTGCCTGGACTTTTGGATTGGTCGGCTGGGGCCACGACGAAAAGTTCTGGCGGGACTTCATCACCAACTTGCGTTTCGTTGGTTATTCGGGTGCGCTTTCTGTCGAAATGGAGGTGGACTACCTGGAAGTCACTGATGGCTTGAAAAAATCGTTCGAGTTCCTACGGCCGCTTGTGATGGAGGCCCCGCCCACCCCGGGAACCAAATGGTATGAGCAGGCCGGATTACACGGTTTTGCGCAGGATTAGCATGGAGAAATATCCCCTGTCACCCGACTCCGACCACCTAGAGAAATTATTAAGCCAGCATCCGTGCTTGTACGGGATGATCTGCCGGGACATCACATTCACGGATATTGAACTGATGGCAATGGCCGGTTATCACATCGTCTGGATCGATCTCGAACACAGCCCGCTCACCATTTCCGAGGCTGTTCAGTTCACCCGCACCATCACTCACCTGGGAATGATTCCGCTGGTGCGCATCCCCGAATTGCTGCGCACCCACATCCAACCGCTTTTAGACGGTGGCGTACAGATTCTCGCCTTGCCGGATGTTCGCAGTGCAGACCAGGCCGCAACGTTCGTACAACACGGAAAATTTCCACCACTTGGATCACGCGGTGTTTCCACCACGACCGCCAGTAACAATTTCCAATTAGGACCCGACCGACTGCAAACCTTTCAGCAGGCCAATGAGTCGACGCACCTGATGGTTATTTTTGAAAGTGACGAGGGCTATGCCAAGCGGGAACAGATCATTGCAACCCCGGGTATCGACCTCGTGTCGGTCGGCCCCATGGACTGGTCCACGACGCTCGGACTGGCCGACCCCCAGGCGAATGACCACCTGGCTCCAAAAATCAAACAGGTCCTCACGGCAACCAGAAATTCCGGAAAAATCCCGGTCATGGCGGTTTCCAGCCCTGCTGACGCGCAGGCATATTTCGACTTGGGAGTTCGTATTTTTTTTACGGGCGTGGACATTACTCTCAAACGAAACGCCTTCATCAAGACCCTCCACGGATTTCAAGCCGTTACCGGCGGGACGAAATGAGGGCCAACCGATGATTCACTTCACCAGTCCGTCACGTGGAAGTGACGGGTGACTACCTCGCCCACCATCGGCGGGATAAAACCATCAGGATTCCCGGTCCCAGCAACAAAATCCCGCTCGTTTCGGGTACGGCATGAGAGTCCGGGCCATAGCCGACTAAAAAGCTGAAATGAGCTGTCAGGATATTGTAGTCGCTCAGGTCGATGTCCGAATCGCCATCAAAATTCCCCTCCGACCACCCGTGCGGTCCATGGCTGCCGGAAGGATCGAAGAAGCCGGCCAGCACGTTGTAGTCAAACAGGCTGACGTTCCTGGCAGCAGGAAACGTGCCACCTAATGAGTTGACATCTCCGCGCACATAGGGTGAATTGTAACCGTTTTTGACAGCCGCCCCGGCAAGCCACTCGTCGATATCCAGGTTGTTAACGACATCGTCTGCATTGAGATCATATTTCCACAAGCCCGTAGCAGACACCCCGTTGACCAGGTCGTATCCCGTCTCCGCGTACATCGTGTTCAGATCAGCGACGTCGCAGACAGAATCGACATTGAAATCACAGGTCCAGCCCGGTGTCACTTGAATGTTATCCAAATAGTAGACGTTTCCCACGCCCCCGAAAAACCGGAAGTCGGCACCGTGATTCTGGCGATTTCCAAAATAAGCATCTGTGACGTGAAAGGTGTGTTGCAGCCAGGTTTCCGTTCCCGTCATTTCGACATCTCCGCCGTGCTGATAAAAGTCAGACAGTTGATCACCGGCAGTGGAGTCATATTGCAAACTGATCGAACCATGATCCGTGTCGAAATACTCAAGCGTGATGGCCAGATTTTTCTGATCACCCTCCAGCGCAAACCAATCCGCAACAGAAAAATAAAAGTAGAAGTCTTCGTTCGGATCCGTGTTACGCCGGGCCTCGCGACCTCCGATCGTCAACGCCAGGGTATGGCCATCGCCGCCTACCTGATGAATCATTCCGCGGGGCGAATTAAATTCCCCAAGATCAATCCTGGCCGTTCCGCTGTCCGCAAACGAGCCTTTCACAAGGTACGCCTCGGGACCCTGTGGAAGGGTGAACCGCTCGCCGGCGCTGGGCGTAGCAGCCATGACCCGTTCGCCGGACAGCGGGTCGAACACCTGCAGGGTCATGTTGGTCCTGGCTTCCAGTTCGACTCCATCGTCACGGATCCCGATCGGCAAGGTATAGAACTCGTCGCCCCTGATATTGGCGATGTGCTGAACCACTCCGCTTGACGGGTCACTGACTTCTGTCCACCATTTGTTCGGTTGGCCGTTGGCGAAGGTGACAAACGGCGCGGCCGCCTGTTTGCCATCGAATCGCTCCCAACTGGCGATGTCACCCGGCAGGATCTTTTCGAGGTGACTGAAATGATTGATACCGGCCATGCTTTCAAACGAAGCGGTTCCCTTCACCCCGGCAGCAGTATGGTAGACATACATGGGCAGGCCGGCCATCCAGGCAAAAGCCGCCGCGGACACCAGCTTGATGGGGTCCGTTTCGGTATCGACCGACGAGCCCGGCCCGATCGGTTCGTTGCTACTGACCGGTGGAATCCCCTCGGTCGCATTGACCCTCCAGGCGTCCCGCACGGGAAACCAGCCACCCTCCAAGGTCGACCGGTCGCGCTCGAAGTGGACCGTCGCGATATCTGCCGCACTACCCTGGTAAAGGGCTTCGATTCCGGCGTTGGAGGTGTCGGACGGCGAAGTGAGCGCCACGGGAATCTCTGTCCTGTCAGCCAGGTAGCGTCCAAACTGCCGCACCTGGGCGCTGCCACCGGCGCCGGAAAATCCGTTTTGCCAGGCTTCATTGGCTACCTCGAGCAGCATCACCTTGTGTTCCCGGCCCTGCAGGTTGTCCAGAACCCGTTGCATGTGCTGGATGCGGTCGCTCTCGGCCGGCATGAGTTGAGCATCGGCAAAGATCGTCAGTTGGGTTCGTAACCCGTATTCGTCGTAGGCGATATCAATCATGTCGCGGAACTGCTGCCAGTAATCGGTCCAACCAGCAATCGTGTGACCCTGTTCGTCTTGGAAATTCTGCGGTGCAATTTCCAACCCGTCCCAGTAGTCGTACCAGCCCACCATGGAAAGCGCACGGATGTAGTTAAAGCCTGCAGAAGAGAGCGTGGCCAGGTCACTGCGGTATCGGGGCCGATCAAACTTGGTCCGGCGCAGTGCCTGCATGTAGGTTGCGCCCAGACCGAGGAACCGCCCACCCTCGTCCTGCAGAGAATTGCCCTGCAGGGATACCATTCCTGACGGTGGCACCACCGGACCGATATCACTCGAGAGATCCCAAACCTTGAGGTTGCTGAAGATTGCGTCGATCGGCGCACCCGAATCGGGCGCGCGCCGCGTGCTGGCGCCAATGCGGATACTGTGACCGGTGGGGGCATATTCACCCGGCAAACTCTGGCTGATGAGTTGTGCACCGTTACGGTAGAGCGTCAACAGGCTATTGCCTGCTCCGTCGGGTCCCCATTCTTCGCGGAAGCGGTAGGTCGTGTTGGGATCCCAATCAAGCGGTGCTGTCCCTTCCTCAAAGAATGCTTCACCAATTTTGTAAACCACCTTCATGCGATTGGGAGCCAGGTCCAGATTTCCTTGTTTTCGCACCAGATGCTTATAAGGGTTTCCCCGGTAACCCGGGCTGTAATTTGAATCCGAATTGTGAAACGTGTAGTCATACATATGGAACAAGTCGGACGCATCGCCCAACTCCGGACGACTCTCATCCGGATACAGACCACGAACATCCCATTCCACAGCCCCCATGGAGGTGCTCGGAATATGCCAGTAGATGGAGTCATACTGGTCCGTGACGCGCCAGCCGTTCCCCAGGAATTCCCCACCCTCGCTGGTGCCGCTTGTTGATCCGTGTAGCGTGTCCTCCAAGATGATGGTTCCGGCCCCGACACCCAGCGGCATAACCAAGACACAGGTCAACGCTACCGACGCGGTCAGCAGGTGTTGGCAGGACAACCTGATAGGAAACGGGTTCCACCGGTGGCACGTTCTTTTAAACTGCATACACATCATGTTTCACCGTCGGATTTCTTGGAATCCCTAATCCAGGCACTTATCTTACCCTCCCGGCGCGACCAGTGCTGCCAAGTGGGTCCCCCCCGGGTGACCCATTCCGGAAATTAGACGATTATTCTGCCCACGATATTTTTTTCCGGCGCAGAAGTCGCTCGTGATACCTCGAACCTCATCGCTGTACTCAAGCTAGTCACCACCATCCCCGGGATGCACTGGTAACCTCGACGTTCCGAATTCCCTCCTCGAACACGACGGGATGGACTGCAGGCAGGCGCAACCACTGGGTGTGCAACGAGGCCGACACAAAGTCTGCCCAAACGGTTCCAGCACCCGTCATGCGATTTTTGATCTTCGTACTGCCAGCCGCCCTCATGTATCCCCAGCAGAACGGATACCAATGACGCCGGCCGGCCCGCTGGCCGGTTTGATTTGGATTTCATCCATCGAGACGGCGCGAACTCTGTTACGCCCGCAACAACGGCTTCAAGAATCCGGAACAGGGGTGCGTACACCTTGTTCAGGTTTGCATCAGTCTTCCAGCGCGCTCAACACGCGATCCGTGCTCCACACTTGTGCATAGACGCGCCCCAAAGCAGAAAGCGCCGCGCGGTGATGTTCCTCAAAGAATGTCGCGACCGCATCCTCCACAACAATCACATTGTAACCCCGATCCGCCGCATCCCGCGCCGTCGTTTCCACGCACATGTCAGTCGCCATTCCCGTCAACACCAGTGTCTCGAGGCCCATATTGCGCACCAGCTGATCGATCCCTGTGGCGTTAAACGGGCTGCTCGCGTTCTTGTCGATCACCAATTCATCATCGAGGGCCGCCAACTCCGCCACGATTTCGTGTTCCGGACTTCCCTTCGACCACAACGTCGGCTGATCGCTCTGCTCCCGGGCGTCACTGTCCCGGCGTTGCCGGCGCAAGACCAGATCTCGACCATCAGCCAGCAAACAACCGTGCCGCGTGAAAATCACTTCTCTCTGCATTTTCCGGAACGCGTCCAGCAATCGACGCGTGTTGGGAATCGTTTTTTGAATTCGTCCGACGTAGTAGTCCGCCACCTCCGGGTACCTCTGGGACAGCATCGGGACCATGCCGAGATGGGTACTGGAACTGTAGTTCTGGTAATCGATCACCAGCAAGCCCGCGCGACTCCAATCCACCTCGAATGAGGGCCAGGGCAAAACCCAGTCAGGAAGTGAATCAGGCGAATCGATCCTCGGATTACTCATGATAACGAACTCATTTGAAGCGACGGGACAGAACAACAACAGCGAACGCAGCATAACAAAACTTTAAATGCACCGCCTAGTGGCCCCATCCGCGGCTTGCTGGATTTCACGGAGTTCCTCTGCTAGGATGCCGGTTCCACCAGTTTTTCTTCCTACCCTTTTCCATCCACGACCGCTTTCTACGCCTGAGGAGAGTCCATGTTGTTACCCGCTTTCCGTCTCCTGCTTTTGTCTTTTTTTGTCCTGCTCCTCTCGGGTAAAACGCACTGTGCAGGCGAGGCTCCGGTCGTCTCTATCTCCGTTCCCTTTGTTTCCCCCAACAGCATTCCCAACGGAGAAATCAACACCAAGACCTATGTCACCCGCCAGGATCGCTATCATCGGTACCGCATTCCCGGAGCTGTTGTCTCCCAGGACGGTACAATCCTGGCCTTCGCCGAGGGCCGTCGTGGGTTGGGAAACGACCCGCGTACTGAAGAAAACGCGCCGATCGACATGGTGATGAGACGCAGTACAGACAACGGACAGACCTGGGAACCACTGGTCGTGATCGACCCCGGTTTCCGGCCTAACGGAGAGAAAGTCGATTTCGGCGATCCGACCCCCGTTTTCGACGCGGAAACAGAAACCGTGTTTCTGCTCTACGGTCAATTTGCGGACATCGGTTCGGATTCCCCACCCCCCGGACAAAGTCCACGGGCGGCCGACGGCCACCACGTGGTCTGGGTCCGCGCCAGCACCGACAACGGCAAAACGTGGTCCCAGCGCAAACAGATCATCTACCCTGACGAACCTCATGAAACCAGTGACGGTCTTTATTGGCGCATTGCCCACCCGGGGCCGGGCAACGGGATCCAGCTACAGTGGCAGGACCACAACCAGGCCCTCAATGGTCGATTGGTGATACCCGCGAAACGGAACGCGTCGAAGACACCCGACGGCCCGCTCGAGCAGGACCTATTCACCTTCTATTCCGACGACCACGGAAAGACCTGGCAGGTTGGAAAACCAATCTGGGGGCCCGGCAGTAACGAAGACGAAGTCGTCGAACTGACCAACGGCCAATTGCTACTGGACGGACGTCAGAATTCGGGACTCTACCGTCGACGGCACCTGAGTCGTGACGGAGGCCAGACGTGGGGCCCTGATGTTCCCGACACGATTCGCACGACTCGGGTCGATGGTTCCCTGGCCCGCTATTCGGCCAAGCGC
>Ga0310121_10001624_pt1 | contig 22593 bp, 11 predicted proteins | sample CB27_Tmax_986_MG_FD_203504 | JGI IMG/M metagenome (GOLD analysis project Ga0310121, IMG submission 203504) | Marine microbial communities from Western Arctic Ocean, Canada - CB27_Tmax_986 | ecosystem: Environmental > Aquatic > Marine > Oceanic | place: Canada: Western Arctic Ocean | collected...
CCTGACCGTCGCCCCGTTTGATGAAATGCTGTTTCCAGGAAAGCGATTCCGACTCGATGAGGATACGGTTCTCGCTGACCGAGCGGCCCGTGTCCGGCTCATGCAGCGATACGTGAACGTACCCATAGTTGAATCCCTCCGGCACGGGAAGTTCGATGCTTTCGGTGTGCGACTTGCCTGCGCCGACGCTCAGTCGGCACTCTGTCTGTGCCGAGGGCGGCTTGCGGACTTGCAAAAGCTCCACGCGTAAATCCACATCCCGGTCTTCCGTGGAGAAATTGGTCAGCGTCACAGCCTGTCGACATACCGCTTCTTCATTGTTCCGGACTATTCGGCCGCGTCCCGCTCGCCGGACGTCCCAGGCAAATGTCCCCAGCAGGTCGGGTCGTTCAAATACCGCCTCACCGATCACGTTGACTGGCAACCAGAATTGTGTCTGTTCCAGAGTCGGATAGCACAGCAAGCTCTCTGGCACCCCGTGCTCAGGCACGCGGGCTATATTGAATTGAATTCGACGTAAACCGTCCTCGCGATGGATGAGCTGGCTGAGTGGAACTTTGAGCACCATCGAGTATTGCCCGGGCTGCAGTCGGGTCGCACAGTCGATCTCTCCCGGCCACGCTTCCTTCCCGCCATCCTGGTCTTCAAGGATCGACGACGCAGGCTTGCCATCGGCGTAACAGACAAAAATCCCCGCACGTTCTCCGCTCTGTTCAGGATCAAGGACGATCTGCACATTCTCTCTTGCAAGCTGCTCTTGTGTTTTGTCTCGGAGAACGCTGCACCTCACGGCGACATAGAGGCTGTCCCCGTCATGCACCATCGCAAACGTCGTCCCCGGCGTCGGCTCAGCTCCAGGCCGACCGGGCGTCGTGAACTGTTCATGCCACAGCAGCTTCGCCCAGGCACCGGTCGAAACATCGCCGGTTATTTCAGGAGCGGCGTCAAGATATTGAATCTGGACCATGGTTGACGGGATTTCTTCAAGAGGTGGCGTACAAGACGATGGCGACGCGACCGCTCGGCGGGCCGTGTTATCTGTGCGGAAGTATAATGAGACTGCCTCAAGGTCTCCAGCGGATCAGCACGCCGCCGGTGAGGTCGTTGCCGTAGCCGGTGAGGATTGATCCGTCGGAGAGCAGCGTCGAACTCAGATGACCGCAGAGACCGCGGATCCACCGTTCGTCGTCGCAGAACAGGAAATCATCGAGCACGATCATGTGCTCGACATCCCAGGTCTCGCCGTGATTGTGACTGATCACGGCATCGCACCCCCGCCGATAACTGACCAGCTTGCCGTCGCGGAAATCATTCCGTCGGATGACGACCATGACCAGGTCGCCGCCCGGCATGCAGATCAGCGTGGCATGGTGTCGTCCGCCGTCAAAGACCATTCGGTAGGGCGACCACGTAACTCCGTCATCCTTGGAAATCGAAACGGCCGTACCTTCCAGGCGGTCTTCGTAGTGCGGGTGGTCTTGGAACTGCAGCGGCACCCAGGTGCGCAGTGCCGCCACCAACCAACCATTGGTCGCACGCACCAATGATCCTTCGCCGCAGCACCGATCGTACGTTTTTCCGTTGTAAGTCTCGGTGCTGCGCCATACTTCCGGACAATCCACGCGAGGCCAGGTGCGGCCGCCGTCTTCGGACCAACGGATGTACTCGGTGACTTTCCAGTTCGGTGTCGCGCCTTGCAGAGTTTGCCCTGTCTGGGCGATGCGGATGGCGTTCCCCTGTTCGTCGCGATCAACCAGCGGATTGCCCTCAAAGCCCAATGATTGGCCGTCCGGCGCAGGTGGCACCTGGACACGATCTTCCCACGTGCGCCCATAGTCGTGGCTGAACAGCCGCATGCGCCTGGTTGTATCACCTGATTCAAACGTGATGACGCCATTGCCGAGGTACGCCAACATCATCGGGCGGGTATGAAGCCCGTGCAGCACAATATATTCACCCCACGTCGTTCCGTTGTCATCGCTGATGGTGATCAGCGTCTGCTCCTCCGGTCCCGGCCCTGATGACCAGGCAGTCGCGGCACAAAGGACCTCGCCGTTATCCATAGTGGCCAGGCCGAATGGGACGATCCTGTGTCCTTGATACGGTCTCAAGAGTTGCTGCTGCGCCGCGATACAGGTGTAACCGCCCTGACCGTCGCCCCGTTTGATGAAATGCTCTTTCCATGCAAGCGGTTCCGACTCGATGAGGATACGGTTCTCGCTGACCGAGCGGCCCGTGTCCGGCTCATGGAGCGACACGTTCACGAATCCATAGTTGAATCCTGCAGGTACGGGAAGTTCGATGCTTTCGGTGTGCGACTTGCCGGCGCCGACACGCAGGCGGCACTCTACTGGTGCCGAGGGCGGCTTGCCGACTTGCATAAGCTCGGCGCGTAAATCGATGTCCCGGCCTTCGGTGGAGAAATTGGTCGATATGACATCCTGGCGACAGACCGCTTCTGGAAGGTTCTGGTCGATTTGGCCGCGTCGCGCTCGCCGGACGTCCCAGGCAAACGCCTCCAGCAAGTCGGGCCGTTCAAACGCTGCCTCGCCGGTGGCGTTGGCTGGTTTCCAGAAGTTTGTGGCTTCCAGCGCCGGATAACACAGACCGCGCTCAGGTATTGTTTCAGCCACCCTCGCCACATTGAATTGAATTCGATGTAAACCGTCCTCAAGGTGAATGAGCTGGCCGAGCGGAACTTTGAGGATCATCGACCAGGCGCCGGACTTGAGTTGGGCCGCATAACCGATCTGGCCCATCCACCCTTCCTTGCCTCCGGCTTGAAGTTCGATCGCTGATGAAGCCTTGCCATCGGTGTAACAGACAAAAATCCCCGAGCGTTCTCCGCTCCGTTCGGGATCGAGCTGGATTTGCACATTCTCTCTGGCAAGTTCCTCCTGGGTTTCTCCTTTAAGAGCGTTGGCCTTCACGGCGACATAAAGGTTGTCCCCATCATGGGCCATTGCAAACGCGGTGCCCGGCATCGGGTCAATGTCGGGCCGACCAAGCGGTGTGAACTGTTCGTGCCACAACAGGTTTTCCCAGGCGCCGGTCGAAACATTACCGGTCATTTCAGGAGCGGCGTCAAGATATTGAATCTGGACCATGGTTGACGGGCTTTCTTCAAGAGGTGGCGTACAAGAAGACGTGGTGTACAAGACGATGGCGATGCGACCGGCGGCCCGTGTTATCTGTACGGCAGTATAACGGGACTGCCCGAAGGTCTCCAGCGGATCAGCACGCCGCCGGTGAGGTCGTTGCTGTAGCCGGTGAGGATTGATCCGTCCGAGAGCAGCGTCGAACTCAGATGACCGCAGAAACCGCGGATCCACCGTTCGTCGTCGCAGAACGGGAAATCATCGAGCACGATCATGTGCTCGACATCCCAGGTCTCACCGTGATCGTGACTGACTATCGCATCGCACCCCCGCCGATAACTGACCAGCTTGCCGTCGCGGAAATCAACCCGGCGGATGACGACCATGACCAGGTCTCCGTCCGGCATGCACATCAGCGTGGCATGGTGTCGTCCGCCGTCAAAGACCATTCGGTAGGGCGACCACGTAACTCCGTCATCCTTGGAAATCGAAACGGCCGTACCTTCCAGGCCGTCTTCGAAGTTCGGATGGTCGTGGAACTGCAGCGGCACCCAGGTGCGCAGCGCCGCCACCAACCAACCATTGGCCGCACGCACCAGTGATCCTTCAGCACAGCACAGGTCGTACGTTTTTCCGTGATACGTCTCGGTGTTGTGCCATATTTCGGGACAATCCACACGAGGCCAGGTGCGTCCGCCGTCTTCGGACCAGCGGATGTATTCGGTGAGTTTCCAGTACGGTGCGGCGCCTTCCAGGGTATACCCCGTTTGCGCGATGCGGATGGCATTGCCCTGCTCGTCGCGATCAACCAACGGATTGCCTTCAAAGCCGAACTTCTGGCCGTCCGGTGCTGGCGTCGCCGGGATGCGCTCCTCCCATGTGCGCCCGTAGTCGTGACTGAAAAGCCGCAGTTGCTCCGTCGTGACCGGAAAATCTATTGCCGCGCATCCATCGCCCGATTCAAATGTCACCACGCCACCCCCGAGGTATGCCAACATCATCGGGCGGGTGTGAATCCCGTGCAGGACGATATATTCACCCCACGTCGCTCCGTTGTCATCGCTGATGGTAATCAGCGTCTGCTCTGCCTGTCCCGCAGTCCGTGGCCAGGCAGTCGCGGCACAAAGGACCTCGCCGTTATCCATGGTGGCCAGACCGTATGGGTTAATCCTGCGTCCTTGATACGGTCTCAAGAGTTGCTGCTGTGCGGCCAGGCAGGTGTAACCGCCCTGACCGTCGCCCCGTTTGATGAAATGCTCTTTCCATGCAAGCGGTTCCGACTCGATGAGGATACGGTTCTCGCTGACCGAGCGGCCCGTGTCCGGCTCATGGAGCGACACGTTCACGAATCCATAGTTGAATCCTGCAGGTACGGGAAGTTCGATGCTTTCGGTGTGCGACTTGCCGGCGCCGACACGCAGGCGGCACTCTACTGGTGCCGAGGGCGGCTTGCCGACTTGCATAAGCTCGGCGCGTAAATCGATGTCCCGGCCTTCGGTGGAGAAATTGGTCGATATGACATCCTGGCGACAGACCGCTTCTGGAAGGTTCTGGTCGATTTGGCCGCGTCGCGCTCGCCGGACGTCCCAGGCAAACGCCTCCAGCAAGTCGGGCCGTTCAAACGCTGCCTCGCCGGTGGCGTTGGCTGGTTTCCAGAAGTTTGTGGCTTCCAGCGCCGGATAACACAGACCGCGCTCAGGTATTGTTTCAGCCACCCTCGCCACATTGAATTGAATTCGATGTAAACCGTCCTCAAGGTGAATGAGCTGGCCGAGCGGAACTTTGAGGATCATCGACCAGGCGCCGGACTTGAGTTGGGCCGCATAACCGATCTGGCCCATCCACCCTTCCTTGCCTCCGGCTTGAAGTTCGATCGCTGATGAAGCCTTGCCATCGGTGTAACAGACAAAAATCCCCGAGCGTTCTCCGCTCCGTTCGGGATCGAGCTGGATTTGCACATTCTCTCTGGCAAGTTCCTCCTGGGTTTCTCCTTTAAGAGCGTTGGCCTTCACGGCGACATAAAGGTTGTCCCCATCATGGGCCATTGCAAACGCGGTGCCCGGCATCGGGTCAATGTCGGGCCGACCAAGCGGTGTGAACTGTTCGTGCCACAACAGGTTTGCCCAGGCGCCGGTCGAAACATCGCCGGTCATTTCAGGAGCGGCGTCAAGATATTGGATCGGGATCACGGTTCAACGCTTTCTTTAAGACGTGGCATACAAGAAGACGTGGTGTACAAGACGATGGCGATGCGACCGGCGGGCCGTGTTATCTGTGCGGCAGTATAACGAGACTGCCCGAAGGTCTCCAGCGGATCGGCACGCCACCACGAAAGGTGTGCGCGTTCGGCGGGTGCATACCCGAAAAGCACTTTTCGGTGGTCTGTTGTGGCGGGCGAGGTCTGCGCGACCCGGTTGAGACCTTCCTTGTTGGTCCGATGGACCTCGGCTAAGATGCCGCCAAATTCACCAAGCAGGAGACGAGCATGGATCCCAACGACGGTTCCTCGCGCCATCGGCCCGCCTATCACATCACCCCGGCTGTCGGTTGGATGGGCGATCCGAACGGGCTGATCTATCATGACGGCCTCTACCACGTCATGTACCAGCACAATCCCGACACCGTCGACTTCCTGGGAAACGATACCTGGCGCAAGATGGAAAAGGTCCCCTGGGGCCCGACCGCCAATCCGGGCGTTCCCAAAGGTATCTGGGGGCTCTACTGGGGCAACGCCCACTGGGGCCATGCCGTCAGCCGGGATCTGGTCCATTGGGAACATTGGCCGGTGGCCATCAGTCCCACTGCCGGCGGGTACGATGCCGGCGGGTGTTTCAGCGGCGTCACGGTCATCAACGACGGCGTGCCCACGATCGTCTACAGTTCGATCACCAAGACCCCCGCCTCGGGAATACGTTCCCTGAGGGCCCAGAGCATTGCCACCAGCAGCGACGGGATGCGGACCTGGACGAAATATCCCGGCAACCCGGTTCTGGCGGACGTGCCCGACACGTCGGGCCTGATGCACGCCTGGCACGACCCCCACGTCTGGCAGGAGCAGGACACCTGGTACATGGCCGTCGGCTGTGGTTTTCAAAACGTTGCCGGCGTCATCCTGCTATATCGATCACCCGACCTGGTCCACTGGGAGTACATGCATCCGCTCCTGGTCAGTACCGACGTGGAGAAACAGGGCGATCGCTGGCTCGTGCCGGATCTCTTTCCCCTGGGTGACAAGCACGTCCTGCTCTATTTTGCCTCGACGCCCAGTGGTGAGGTATTCACCGCGTACGTGGTCGGAAATTACGTCGACAACTGCCTGATTCCGGAGGCTCAAGGCGAGCTTGGTCCGCGGCCGGCGCCATCGGCGATGGCCACACGAACCTTGTGCGACGCCCGCGGGCGACGGATCGCTTTCTCCCAACTCGGAGAAGAGTGTGGCCCTGACGCCAAGCGCAACGCGGGCGTTAACGGGGCCCTTTCTCTTCCCTGGGAACTGACGCTGAGCGATGATCTTGTGCTGGAACTGGCACCTGTCGAGGAGGTCTGTTCGGCCGGCGCCCCGCACTGGTCGTTCGGTCGGCAGAAACTCACACACGATGAGCCGTTCTGCCCGGAGGGCCTCGCGGGTGACGCGCTGGAGATCGTCGCCGAGATCGACCTGGGCAGCGCCAACGAGATCGCTCTAAAGGTGCTGGCCTCGCCGGACGGCGAGGAAGAAACCGTGGTGCTCTTCAACGCCCGCGAACGTCGCCTGTCGCTCGACAGGAGTCGGGCAACGTTGAGCCGGGAGCACTGCGAAGGTGCCGTCCATGACACCTTGGACTTGGCCGGCCAGGGGCCCCTGCGCCTGCATGTCTTTGTCGATCGGACGATCGTGGAGGCGTTCGCGAACCGCCGCGGTTGCGTCTTCGGCCGAATCCCGCCTCCCCATCAAGACAGCACCAACGTCTCGCTCGTCGCCCGCGGCGGCGAAGCCACTCTCCTGCAGCTTGACGCCTGGCGGAAAGATTCTGTGCCGATCGTCGATCTCCGCAAGTGACCGGGTCGAATAGGGCCGGTCGGCACTTGGGAGGCGGCGATTACTTGCGTTGTGCCCCATGGCAACTTTCCTGCAGCTGGCGGACAATCAGAGAGGCACCAGACAGTTCCCAGGTACTTCACTGGTTGAGTGTCCAGGAAATCGCATTCAGCTTTGCCAGTTTGTGTATGGCGGTCATCGTGTCCAGTACGTAGTGGTTCAAGGCCGCGAGGACTCCCAGGTCACAGCGGTCCTCAACACAATCGACCCAGGTTTCGGTAGCTCGAGTGAACAGGGCGTGGGCTTCGTGCAGATTAGCTTCGACGGCGTCGGTCGCCTCGGCATACTGAGAGACATTTCGTTGCTTGTGGGCGTCGGCTGCCGTGGCAGCGCATTCCGCAGCCCGCCGCATGGCAATCCGTCCGGCCATCCAGTGGTCGGCAAACTCGGCCTGGCGGGCCAGGGCATGCACGACCGGGCGGCCCGGCGGCCTGGAGAGTCGCGCTGCCTCGGACAGGAGAAGTGCCGCCCGGGCATAGGTGCGGCGGAACTTCTCAAACCGCACGAGGTCCTTCCTGATACCGGTCAGTTCCAACCGCGTGGGTACCTTCCACCATGCGGTGATGACCGACGGCGAGATGAAGCTCACGCAGTCTGTGTTTCGGTGCATCTGGGTCGTGAGTCGCTGGAGGATGGAAAAGGCTTCCAGCAGTGGCCCAAGCGCCCGCGGGCCACAGATCGGTGCGAACTGATGTTCGTACGATTCCTTCAGGGTCAAACCGTGTTGCCAGGACGCGTGCGCGAGGAAATGGACCGCCGGCAGGAGTTTGCTGTGGGAAAACTGTCGGGTGATGAACCCGTGCATGTGATTTTTCCGGATCAGATCGGCCATACCTTTGACCGATGGGCCGGAGAACTGCGGCACGATGCCAACGTTGTCATCCTCGGTGGACAGGATCATCGCGAACTTCAAGTGGCCGTCGCGCGCCGGCGCGAGCGTGTCGGCCCGCTTGATGGCGTAGGACGGCATGTATCCCATGGATGCGAGATAGCGCGACCCGGAGCGAAAAATCTTCGGCAGAAATCGATGCAGCTCAACGCTCAAGCCGTTGGGAACAAGTGTCGGAACACGACGTCCCGGTTTGGGTGCCCGTTCATTGAGTAAATGATCAAAAACCCAGAGCGTGCAGATGTCAGACATCAGTTCTGACTCGGCCCGCGCGGGTGAGAATTCGGCGTTGCCGCGTGCTTCCTTGACGAGTTGGTCGAGCGTGGCAACGGCGCCGATTCCGTACTTGCGGTCGAGCTGGTTCCAGGCAAACCGCACATCGGCTCCCGTCTGGCGAAATTCACTCGTCCCGAGAATGAGATAATCGCACGGGGCAAGCGCTTCAAGATGTGTCTGAAGGCTGTGCCGCAGCAGGGCGAGGTACTGGGGATTGCGAATCGTCATGCACCGCGCCATGTCTTTGGTCATGCCCTCGGTCCACTCGCCATAGCGCAGGGTGGAGACGGGACCGGGGTCGGGCCGGCGCAGAAACTTCCGGTCACTGAGGGCAACCAGCTTGTTCTTGATCGGTTCGGGGAAGTCGGTGAACACGACCTGGGCATTGACCTTTATGCCGCGTGTGTGGGCCATTCGGCACAATCCACGGAGGTAGGTCTTCCCGGCTCGGATCGTGGCTTCGTAGCCATCGCAAAACGCCAGGTCAGAGTTTCCGAACTCGCCGCGCTGGGTGTCACCGGAGTGCTCGAACAGCTCGTAACCAATCCAGTCCTTGCGGATCGGAAAGCGATAGCCGTAATTGACCATCGCTTTGTTCTTTTTCGCACCTTGCCATTCGATGTGGACGAACGGGTCATAGGGACGCTGCACGATCATGATTTCGTTGAATCTCATCTTCACGAGCTGATCGAGCAGCGGCTCGACCTGCTTGAGCGACCATTGGCATGGCGTGTTCGGCCAGTCGTTGTAGGTCCGGAAGCCTCTCTGTTGGATCAGGGGTTCGCGCGTCGCGGGCTCCGGGAATCGCAAGCGTCCCGGTGCATCTGGCAACACGTCTCCGTGCAGCAAGAATCGCACGCCCCAGAACTCCGCCAGTTCGTAAACCCCCCACACCGCAGCCGTGGGCGATCCGCCGACGATCCGGAATGTCTGGCCGTCGGGTTGGAAGGCATAGCCCTGATCACTGAGCTTGTGCCCTTTTTGGACCTGAAGCTGGATCGTGAGGCCGCGATCTCGTCCTGGATGGACGCGGACGGAGGGATTCATGCCGAACAGTTTATCCAGATATCTGACCAGATCGCGCGCAGCGCGGCGGACTTGCGGATGGCAGTTCGGGCCGACCAGGACCTGGGTAACTTTCATGATTGCCTCTACGTGTACAGCATGACTCTCTTTACGTGTACAGTGCCAGTCATACAGGGTCTCAACGGCGGCTTTCTTCAAGACGTCGGGTACAAGACGATGGCGAACGAATAACCGTTTTGGAACACGTCTTTGCCTGCCCTGCCGATAACCTGAATTCCCTAAACCCGGGGACTGCCACTGCGGTTACGAACGACGTTAGCCACGTCGATCAGCTGCAAACATGTTGCCGCTACCAATCCGCCACACTGCCGTCGCGGTGAAAGCATTGTGCCGGAAATTCTTGCTTGAACGGGTGTTTTTTCACCTCAGCTTCGTTGATTTCAATGCCCAGGCCGGGGTGGTGGGACGGGCGGACGATTCGGCCTTCCTGTTCAACGGTAAAACCTTCACTCACGATATCTTGCCGCCAGGGCACGTCGGCGTGGACCGCTTCGCAGATGAGGTAAGACGGCGTGGCGAACCCGAGTTCGAGCGACGCGGCTGTGCTCACCGGGCCCTGCGGATTGTGCGGCGCCACCGAAACGCGATACGCCTCAGCCATCGCCGCGATTCGACGCACCTCCGTCAATCCGCCGCAGTGGACAATATCGGGCTGCAGGATGCTGGCTGCCCGCTTCTCCAAAAGATCGCGGAAGGCATCCTGGCTCATGATCCGTTCGCCGGTGGCAATCGGCGTGGATACAGCCCGTGCGATATCCGCCATCGCGTCCAGTACCTCCGGCCAGCACGGTTCCTCGAGAAAATAGAGCCCATAAGGATCGAGCGCCTTGGCCAATTTTAATCCCATCGCCGGCGACGGACGTGCGTGACAGTCGATCATGATGTCAATGTCGTCACCGACCGCGTCGCGCATGGCAGCCACGCATTGCTCGGCAATTCGAATCGGTTGCAATCCCTCTATGGGCATCAGCGGCGGTATCACCATCGTCTTGAATGCCGTAAATCCCTCGGCCACCAACTTCTGCGCCTGTTCGGCGAAAAGCTCAGCTGCGCTGTCCGGCTTCCCGTAGAAATCCCCGCCTTCCAGATGACCATATGTCCGAACATAATCGCGTACCGGCCCGCCACAAATTCTGTGACACGGCACGGCGTGAACCTTGCCGAGAATGTCCCACAGCGCCAGATCAATCCCGCTGATGGCCGTGCTCCTTACCGGACCGCTGCTGCGCCAAAAATGCTGTCGGTGCATCATCTGCCAGAGATGCTCAACGCGCGTCGGATCCTGACCCATGATCAACTGCGACACATCTTCAATCGCCCCGATCACCGATCGTGTATGCCATTCGAGAGTGGCCTCCCCCCATCCATGCAGGCCGGCCTGATCCGTCAGGACCTTCACGAAAATCCAATTCCGCATCCGTGCATTACAGACGTGCGTTTCGATCGATGTGATTTTCATGTTGCCAGGATAGAACAGCCACCCACCAGCGGTAAACCGGAATGGTGCGGAAAACTGCCGTTCAATCCACCTGTCTCCCCGAAAAACCTGTGTCGTACTTGTCGAATACGGACTTGCCGTCTTCGCCGATCGTCAATCGAATGGTTGGGCACAGTTTAAGCAACCCAGGCAGGTGTACTCAAGTTTGGGATTTCACTTGACTTTTGTCATCGGTCCGTGCGCTTCAACCTCCTAGAATCGAGGGGCTTTCTTCACGCCGAACCAGTTGCATTGACCGGGGTTCCTGTTGAAGTCGGGAGGAGTAGGTTCGCCACCCGGGATCTTTGCAGCCTCGGGGGTGAGTCGGAGGCGGTCCCCCTTGCATGTGGAGATCTCGAGCGTCTGCCCGTCAAGCAAACGGGTGTCTCCTGTCGAAAGGCAGGTGACTGTTGCCGGCGTGGGCCACGGGTTGTGGACACGACACGTGCCGCCGACCTCGGACGTGATATCGATAAAGGTGACTTTTTGGTCTGCGAGCTGCGCAGACACGATAAAGGCACCTTCGGCCCGGAAGTTTTCGAACCAGGCATCGTGCCAGCGATCGGGCACGGCGGGAAAGACCCGCACGACGCCCGTCCAACTCTGAAGCAGCATTTCCAACACGGCAGCAGCAGCACCAAATCCGCCGTTGATGCTGAATTCCCTGGGCCATCGATCGGGCCATCCCTCTGGAGCGGTGGGCTCGGCGAGGTACAAGAAGAAGAATCCCCCCTGTCCGTATTGCTTTTCGTCGTTGTTCATATTCAGACTGTTTTCACTCGGAAAAGCGTCTGCATAACGTTCGAGAAACATGCTGGCCATGTTGCCCTTATAGATTCGGGAGGCTATCAGTGACGCCCAGGACCATACCTCTCCGATCCACTCGCCGAATCCCTGTCTGAGCCAGGTGTTGATCGAACGGCTGATCAGGTCTCTTTCTTCTTCGGTGCCGTCGACGTCCATTTGGCCCAGGGGATGGATGGGCATAAGGTGCGAATGATGCCTGTGCGAGTGCGACAGAGGCGTATCTTTCATGATCATCAGCCCGGTTTGATCTTCCGGGTAGGGCGTGAGATGCTCCAGGATCTCTTCCCACTTGGGGACGTCCGGGTCGCTGAGCCCGAGGATGTCTTGGGACTTCAACAGGGATTCGGCCAGGAACCGGATCAGGGCAAGAGAACAGGTCACGTCCCACCCCATCAGATAGTCGAACTCCGGCGAGGAGTCCCAGGGCAGATGATAGAGCCCATCCTCACCTTTCTCCAGGTAGCCGACGAAGAACTTCATGAACTCGCGCATAAAGGGGTAGGCCTTGTCCCGGAGAAAGACCTCGTCCTGGGAATAGAGGTAGTGCAACCAGAAGTGGTGGGCTACCCATGGTCCGCTTCCCGTCCAGAAGCTCCATTGAAAGGTGCAGGGAACCGCGGCCCCATTGGGAGCGATGGCGCCAAGTGCCATGGCCCCATCCCAGCCGTAGAAATCACGACAGAATTCCTGAAACCGGGGGAGCATCTCAAAAAAGACGTCGTACAGGGAGTTGCCGAGTTCCAGATGGTTTGAGGTGTAAACCGGCCAGTAGCTCTGCTGCAGGTTCAGATTGAGATGATAGTCCGGGCCGCCAGTGACCCACACGCCTTGCGTGGTTACGGGAGTCCGGCCAATGGTGTTGCAGGCGAGCTTGTACATTTCCACATAGTAGAGGTTCTCCAGCCTGGGATCGGGTATGGTCAAAGCCGATTTTTTCCAATAGTCCTGCCACCAGGAGCTGTGCTGCTCATGCAGAGTTTGGCTGCCAGATTCCAGGGCCTCGTCCATTCGATTCCTGGCGGCCGCCAGCGGATCGCCATCTGCGCAAAGCTCAACCGAGAGCAGGAGTGTGAAGCGGCGCTGGCTCGGGTCCTCCTGCAGCGCCCACATCACGCAGTAGGCTCCGCTATTTGGGATCTGCTGAACGTGCCAGGAAAGGATTCCCTCGCTGCCGGTCTCGGCTGGGGGATACCCCCAGGCTTTGAGGGTCTCTGCATGGTTTGCGGTGACGTGTGCCTGGGGACTGTGCAAGAGCTGACAGTTCACCTCGGGCGTGTACTTGAATGTGGCGTCTCCCTCCAGGTCCACCTCCAGCACCAACAGGTTCTTTTGCGCGTGAATAAAGCTGGAGAAGCTGGCCTGGCCATTGTTCAGGAAAATGGTGCCTGTTGCCGTGGCATCAAACAGGCTGAGCCTTCCCTCAAAGGCCGTCGGCTTCGAGCCGAATTCGAGGCGTATTCCGCCCACAAAAACATTCGTCGGATAGGGGATCTCTTGACGCGTATTGTAAAGCCCTGCTGCCTCTTCGACCTGTCCTTGGTCGAGAAGCTTCCTCAGGGACCGGTAGTTGCCATCCGGCCCAAAGTCCAGGTTGTCGCGCTGGTCCCAGGCATCCATCCTGTTGAGCGTGAAATGGGTTGGAGCGCCGTCGCCCCATATCACGGCACCCAGGTTGCCGTTGCCAAGCAAAAATCCCTGCTCCCACTCCAGGGGGGCAGCCTCATAGATCATGTCGTGCTGCTTTAGGAGCGCTTCTATGTCCAGCGGTTTTGTCTGCATGACCCCACTCCCAATCACCTTTTGGTCTGTCTTCTACTGGTTGACAAAGGTCCCGCGGCAGCGCGTGTACGTACGGCATGGTGGCGTGGTGCAATACTTGCCGTGTTGGCATCTATTATCGGTCAGCCTTCGTCGTAAAGCCTGGCCGTGTAGGCCTCGTGTGCGGCTTTGCGCTGCTCGTCCACCCTGGCACGAGCGCCTTGATAATTACCGACAAAGGCGCGTCGGTCGCGGTCGGTACGGTTGGGGCCGGCGCGGTGTGGGGTTTGGATGTGGTGAATCGCCGCGCCGCCCCGCTTGACCAGGGCGGGGACTTCGGGGTTTCGAGCCGGATCCAGTTCTACAGACAGCTGCTTGCTGAATAGGGGCAGGTTGGTCTCGAAATGGTCCAGATCGCCAAGCTCAAATGCGCCTTTGCGGTAATGCATCGCTCCGTTATCAAGGGTCACGTCATCCAGGGCGATCCACACCACGACACCATCGGCGGGATCGAAATGGAGATAGGCGTTGTCCTGGTGGTAAGGCGTTTCGGTTCCCACATGGGCGTGCTTGTAAAACACCTCGCTGGCAAGTGGCTCTGCCTGCGTCCCCAGGCACGCCTCGACGACTTCCAGCGTGGCGGGACGTGCCAGCATTTGCTTGAAAAAATCGTCGTGGAGATCAAGGCTGGTGAGGTGCTTGATGGGACCGTTGTCTCCCGCCTCGTAGAATACATACCGGGATGACACGCGGGGCACCACCTGGTCGATATACCGGGTGAGTTCGCGTTGCATGGTTGTCAGCTCGTCGGGGGAGAGAAAATTCTCGACCAGCGCAAACCCATCCCGTTGAAAACGGCTCGCAATAGATACCAGATCATCCACTGTCGAAATACTTCCTTCCCGGGCCAGTCTTTTTTCGGTTGTGCTACCGTGTCTTTACAACTCGCCTATTTCATCTTCGCAAGCCGCTATTTCACCAGGCACGCGACTGGTGTTCGTATCCGCCAACCTTTTCTTGCTGTGTGTCTGCAGTTCGTACAGCGATTGGTATCCGGTATCGAGTCGCGGGATATATGGCGGGGGACCAGTGCACCGCGCAAAGCGAGCCGGTTTTCCACGAATCTGTCGGTCGGCGTCGACTGCCCCGCTCGCACCGACACATTGAATCGGAAACGAATCGGCGGCACGGTACTCGAAGATGAGGGTTCGCCGAGGCTTTGATGAACGGTTTGTATGCGAACTGTGGGGGGTCATGCAGTGCATGAAAATCACGCTGCCGGCCGGCCCTTCCAATGCAACGGGTTGTCCAAATCGCTGCGACTCCAGGTCCTCGGTGATCATCCCGGCGAAATAACCATCCGCCCCGTGGTGGTCGAAAAAATGAGTGTGGTTCCTCGGCAGCACCCGCAGGCAACCGTTTTCCTGGGTGGCGTCGTCGAGGTAGATCAAAAGGGTGACCAGGTCATCGTTGGTGTGAGGAAAATATGCCAGATCCTGATGCCATTCCACCACCGATCCAACCTCAGGTGGCTTCATGTTCATTTTGCTGTGTTGCAAGTTAATGTTTGGACCAATGAGCGACTGGACGCAGTCAACCAGTTGGGGTGTGTTGGCAAGTTGGTGGAACGTCTCGTGCACGTCGTACGGATTATAGATTCGCCGCACCACAGGGCAGTCTTCCAGCGACTCGGGCTCCAGTTCGAGAAACTTGCTGCGATCTTCGCTCCTAAGTGCCTCGTCAGTCAGCTGGCGGATGGTCGTGTCCACCCGATCGAGCACGTCGGGGCCAAAGAACGATGGTACGACCAGGTAGCCTTCCTTTCGGAATTGTTCGACCTGGACGTCAGAAAAGTCGTGGGCATCCATTTTGCGTTACCGACTTGTGTTGAGACACTTGACACTTGACACTGGACACTCGAAACTCGGCCCTCAACACCCGCGGTTCGCCATCAAGGCTATGTGGTTGTAGGGAGCCAGGTGGTTGTGGGGAGCCAGATCGGTTTTACGATAGCATCAAAATTGGTTCGCGCGAAGCATCAGGCAGTCGATTGGAGTTGCGCATGCAGGAGAAAGCTCATTGTGCGGTCATTGGTGCTGGTTGGTGGGGCACGACGGCACACGTTCCGGCTCTGTTGCGCCATCCCCAGGCGGAACTGGTGGTTGTCCACCATCGTAACCAAGAGATTGCTGAGAAGATTGCCCGCGACTTTGGAATTCCCCACGGTGTGTCCTCGGTTGAGGATGTCCTTGCCCTCGATGACCTCGACGCCGTGGTGATCAGTTCCACGGTCAATGCGCATTACCCACAAGCCAAAGCGGCATTGGAGCGGGGCCTGCATGTGCTGATCGAAAAGCCCATGACACTCACTGCCGACCAGGCTGGAACACTGGTCGAGTTGGCAGACAAGCAGGGTGTCCAGATGTTGATCAGTGCGCCATGGCATTACACCGAACATGCTGCCGAGGCGCAACGCTTGATCCAATCGGGTGCGATGGGTGACATTAAATTGATTAGCGTACTGATGACGAACTTTTGCCTCGGTTTTTATCGTGGGTTACCTTGGGATACTATCTTTGGAGATGCCGACGCGTTTGAGAACGCCCAGCCACCCTATCTCAAACCTGAGCAGGCAGTGAGCAGCGATCCAGCGATCAGCGGGGGCGGTCAGATCTACAACCAGATCGCGCATGTCGCCGGGCACCTGGCCTACCTCACTGGCGAGGAACCTGTCGAAGTGTTCGCCCGGTTTGACAATTACGACACGCCAGTGGATGTCTTCAATACGCTGAACGTCAAGCTGGAACGGGGCACGCTGGTATCGATCGCAAGCACCGGGGCCACTATGCTGTCCGAGCGGAACTATGAGGTCCGGATTTACGGAACCGACGGTATGCTTTTTATGGAACTGTGGAAGGGAACTATGCAGTATCATGCTGGCGACGGTACGGTGACGAATTATCCGAATCTTCCGGACGATTCCATTTACCCGCTGACCGCGCCGACGAATAACCTGGTCGACGTCGTCTTGGGCACAGCACCGAACCGCTCGCCGGCGACGCTGGGATGGAGTGCCATGAAGTTGATCGAAGGGGCGTGCGAGTCCGTGCGCAGGGCCACGAATGTGATCGTGAAGTGAGGTTGATGCGATGAAACTTAAACTCGCATGTGCCGATTTTACATTTCCATTACTACCGCACGACGATGTGCTGACCTTGATTGCGGCGCTCGGCATTGGTGGCGTGGACATCGGGTTGTTCGAGCGGCGGTCCCACCTGCAGCCTTCCGACCAATTCAAGCATGTCAGCCGTTCGGCCCGGGTCCTCAAAAAGAAGCTCGACTCACGCGGCTTGAAGCCTGCCGATGTGTTTCTTCAGGTTGACGACGATGGCCGATCTTATGCCATCAATCACCCCCAGGCTTCGCGCCGACGCAGGGCCCGCGAATGGTTTCAGCGCACACTGGACTATGCCGCCACCTGTGGCGCCAAGCACGTCACCATAGGGCCCGGTGTGTTCTTCAAGGACCATCCCAGGGCACAGTCGCTGAAAATCGCTCGCGACGAGCTTGCGTGGCGCATCGAACAAGCAGCCCCCTACCGGATTACGATGGGTGTAGAGCCGCACATCGGCTCGGTCGTGCCACGACCGAAATCGGCACTACGCCTGATCGACGAGGTGCCGGGACTGACCTATACGCTCGACTATGCCCATTTCACGCGGGTTGGCATTCCCGATGTCGAGGTTGAACCATTGATCGCTCATGCCAGTCATTTTCACGTACGAGGCGCACGACGGGGTTCACTCCAGGCAACTTTCCGCGATAACACGATCGATTTTGCGAGGGTCGTCAAGGTGATGAAATCGACCGGGTATCGGGGATACCTCGGCCTGGAGTATGTTTGGATCGAGTGGGAAAACTGCAACCGCGCAGACACACTGAGTGAGACTATTCTTTTTCGCGACTACCTGCAGTCACTCAATAGTACAAGTCGTCACAAGCCTCGATCACCCTAAGTCGTTGCTTGCCAGCAATCCAGCATCAACCCAGGCCTGCCTGTGAGCTACCCCCTGTTCAATGAGCGAACCGTTCAATGTCCAAAACGGGAACAGGGTCCTCTATAAAACCAACGCTCATTGACTGGAAAACTCCTTGGACCCAACCATGGCCACACATACAACGAGCCTCTTGCGTTATCACCTGCGGTTCCAAGTGCTCCCCGGGAATAATACCGAGAGGGATGCCTCGGTTCTCGCCCGCTTTTGCACGGCACATGGTATTGAGGAAGTCGTTCTGTTTTTCGCCGCCGAAGAATGGAACAACGGACTGTTGTCTGAAGAAGAGGAAGATTTGTGGTTCGAAACCATCAAGAGCGTCAAAATGGTTCTGGACAAGGCAGGGGTCATTGTAAGCCTTAATCCCTGGATGACGGTGCTGCACTGCGATCGCGGACGCAGCTTCCCTGAAGATCGTCAATTTAAACCTATGGTATCGCCCACCGGCAATGTAAGCCGGTCGTGTGCCTCGTTCGCCGACCCCCAGTGGCGCACTTACATCGACCGACTTTATGGCCGCTTTGCGCAGCTTGGCTTTCGTGTGATCTGGATCGAGGATGATTTTCGTTACCACAACCACGATCCGCTTGATTGGGGAGGGGGATTTGAGGATGAGGTTCTTCACCAATTTGCGGACCGCGTCGGCCAGCGAGTCAGCCGAACCGAGGTCGTCAACAACGTGCTCATGCCGGGACCACCGCACCTGTGGAGAACGAAATGGTTGGAGCTGTGGCGTGATATTCATCTTGAGGTGGCCGAGGGCCTGGCTGGAGCAGTCGCCGAAAACGCCCCCGGCGAAACGAAGATTGGTCTGATGAGCTCACTTCCCAGTATGCATAGCGCAGAGGGCCGTGAGTGGCGGAGGCTTTTCGATGCTTTGATGATCAACGGCCAGGTCGTTCACCGGCCCCATTTTGGCGCATACCGCGAGTCCCCGGGAAGAGGCCAGGATGGTTCGATCATGATGCTGGATGTGCAAAAAAGCTTTAGACCCCCGGGTTGCGAGGTCGCGCCTGAAGTAGAGAATTTCCCGTTCACCAGTTGGACCAAGTCTGACAGTATGACCTGGTCTGAGATGGGTTTTTGCATGTTCTACGGTTCGGACGCATTGCTACTGGACCTGTTTCCGTTTTCCGGGAACCGTGCCGACAGAGAACCGGAATTAGGCACACTCCTGGATAACAGCCGTCCGGCCCTGGAGTGGATCTCTGCAAGATTCTCTGACAGCTTGGAGACCTGCGGCGTCGGCATTCCGTGGGCAGAAGATGCGCAGGCACATGTCCGCACTTTAAAGGGGGAGGATATGCAGGAATTAAATGCCTCGTCCTTTGGTCCCGGCCATTTCCTGCTGCCATACGGTGTCCCTGTTTCAGCAGGTTTTCAGGAAGTGAATGCTATTTTCGGGAGTTTGGCCTGGGCCTTTGATGAAGAAAAGATCCGGGAACTGCTTTCTGGTGGACTCTTACTTGACGGAGTCAGTGCTGACATACTCTGTCAACGCGGATTCGGACAGTACATTGGTGTGGAGTCCAAAGGACGGGTCAGTCGAGAAGAAGCCCCGTATTCCATTGAAAGGGTCAATTCAAAAAAGACCGGTGTTACCGAAGGGCATTATTTCAACACGAACCACCTCGAAAGTATTTATGTGCTGGAACCTTTGGCTGGAGCCGATGAGTGGACCACGGTCCTCACGCCCGAAAGAAAACGTTTTGGAGCAGGTATCGTGGTTTACGAGAACGAACTGGGTGGGCGCGTGGCTACTACCAGTGCTCCGGACCCCGCGTGCCTGCCTCGCAGCTTTCAGCGGCAGACGATCACCCAGAAAACGGTGGCGTTTCTGGCTGGGGGGAAATTCAGCTCAGCCATGGTGAGTGGAGTTCCCTACCTGATGCCCATCCATTTCAAGGGGCAGGGACGACAATTTCTGGTGCTTTTCAATGGCACTCCTGATGCGGCGAAGCCCTCAGTCCACATGTTTGCGGCTGACAAACCACCTGTTGAGGCCACCCTTCTTGCCCCTCTGAAGCAACCGGTCCAGGCACTAGTCGATAGTGTGAATGAAGCCGCAACGGTTAAAGTAACCTCCCGGGACGAACTTCCGTATCGTGGTTTTCTGGTGTTCCAATGGTGAGGGGACGTGACCAGGTGACTGCGGACATTTGTTTTCATGAACAATGCGGCTGAACAGGCTGTCAGGAACTCAACCCAATGTCAAAAATCATTAATGTTGCACTGGCTACCGAAGGTGCGGTTGCCGTGGCAGACTCGGAGTTTTTGGGGGATGCGTACTACCACCGGGCCGGCGGGCGAATCAAGTTCGTGAATGACGGCGTTCGGATGGTGCCCGGGGACGACACCAGCGTTTCGACAGGGGCTGCGGTAGCGGATACGGATCGCTGGGTCCCTTCAGTTTCTAAACCGCATCCTCACTGGGTTTGGATCAGGTTCCGCCAGCCGGCGCGTATTTCGCGCGTAGTCGTTCATCGTGCCGACATTGCCGACTATCCGGTTGATTTTTCCGGGGAGTACAGTCCCGACGGTGGCCTGACACTCGGGACGCTGTTTGAGGTTGTTGACAACCGGATGGACAAGGAGACATTCGCAGTCGCGTGTTCGTTTGAGCCAGTGGTTACGGATAATTTTCGCCTGCGGGTCGACCGATCCTCCGATAAGGATCATCCGAACGAGACAGAGATCTCGGAGATCGAGGTTTTTGGCCATTTTGTGGACGAAGAGGCCGAGGGCCAGTCTGAAATGAAGGCAGGTGTTTTGCCAGATAAGGTGCTTGAGCCCACAAAGCAGAGCGAGAGGTTCTTCAGGACCCGGCATACCAAAGAGCTCATTGAGTTGAGCTCAGCATGGGTCCGTTTGGCAGTGGCACGTGAACGGCCTGAGATCACGTTTCTGTGCTGGGACAGCCTTGGTAAGGGCAATCTGTACACAAATTTGCTCAAAACCGGGGAAAGGGGCGGCGGGCGTTTGATCAGCACTCCGCTTTTCTCACCTGAAGTGGCTTTGAAATCACGGGGCCCTGCGGAGTGCGAAGGCAACGCGATAAGTTACGAATTGGAGTGCCCCGACGGCGGCTGTGCCCGGTGGGAAATCAGGGTGGAGGAAAAATCCGTTCAGCTGGCCTTCCATGGGGCCATTGGTCGAACGTCGATATTTAAGACGCCTCCCGCACTGAAACTTGCCTTCGACATTGTGCCAACACCAACAGCCCCCGTTGCCAACCCGGTGCCCGGGATGGGAGCTCCGCTACCCTGTATCCTGCACGCGCCAGACTACGGTAGTTTGCTCTTAAATCGAACCGACAGTGGCTGCTCTGCCCTGGAGGGGCGTAAGACGCGTTCCGACCGACTTTGGGAGGCGACGATCGTAGACCAGGCAAGTCGCCGTGAAGATGGACTTTACGCCACGCCATCCGGGGTTTCTGGCTGGGAACTTTCCCTGTCGGTCGAGACGGTCAAGCCTGTGCCTGCTTTGAGCGACGAAGATTCCCGCCTGAAAACTTTACCCCGGCACTGGCTGAACAACTTCCAGTACCAGGAGGATGTGGGCGTCCTGGCCAACAATGTGATCAGCGCCAACGCAACCACCAGCTGCATGCTCCACTACATTGAGCCTGCCGTGTTCACGCCTCCGATGGCTGGCGGTGTAGAAGCGATCCAGGTCGGTCGAGAGACGTTGGATCGCTACTTTTCCGGTGCACGCGGCTACGGGACCGAGGCCGATGCGCCGTGGATCTTCCTCGATTCGTATCCATGTTTTCTGATTACTGCCTGGGAAGTCATACGTGTAACAGGAGATCTGGATCTATTGAGGCGTTGGCTACCAGTGCTCGAAGGCTATGCTGCCCACATCAAGAAACAGGATCGCAACGACGATGGTTTTCCTGAGTCCACCAAACCGGGCACTCCGGCCGAGGAGTGCATATCGCCGCACTCGAATATTGCGGACCAGATAAATTTTGGCCACAACGATGCCTATTCATCGGCGCTTACCTATCGGGCACTGAACTGCCTTGCCGATCTGGAGCGGCTGGCGGGTTGCAATGAGCGGGCCGAGTTCTATGAGAGTGCTGCCGAGAGGATCCGTGCCGGTTACATGAAGAAATTCTTCAACCCCGAAACAGGAATCATAGCCGGCTGGCGGGATAGCGATGGAGACTTGCATGACTACTGGTTCCCGTGGGTCAACGGTGTAGCCATTATCTACGGACTGGTGCCCACCGATGAGGCGAATGCGATCGTCGACAGGTTGGAAGCGAAGATGCAGGAAGTCGGTTATGACCGCTTCGATCTGGGCCTTCCCATCTGCCTGATCCCCATCCGCAAGTGCGACTATGGCGTCTTAGGGCCGAAGGAGTTCCCTGTGATGGGTACGTCCGCGAATGAAGACGGCAGTGATGGGTTCGGGGAACTCGCAAATGGCGGTACCGGGGCGTTGCTCGCGTATTCCTACATCCAGGCGCTCTACCAGCTCGGGCGGAGGGAAGAGGCCGATCGTATCCTCTGGCCGATGATGGAGAGATACGCAGTTGGGGGATACCAGAATCGCGAAAAGCCAGACTCTGCCAGCGGCGGGTACTCAACGGGGCTGGAGTTCATGCACTGGAACGGAACCCCCTCGGGCTATGAAGGTTTCCTGGCAGATTCTTATTTCGCTCAGCTGGCGATTTTCACCGGGTACTACGGTATCGGGTTTGGCCCGGAGGGTTTTCGCCTGGAGCCGTGGTCGCCGCTGAAAGGAAAGCGTGTAAAGCTCGGCTTGAAATACATGGGAGAGATTGTAGAAGAGATCTCGTGACTTCCACATTCAACAGGTCGACGCAGGACTGACCCACGTTCGGATCGCCCGGCGATTCGGCCAAATAGCATAGGCAAGTATTGAGGATATTCCATGACTGAACTTGCTATCGCCACCGGCCCGCAGCCTGACGAACAGGTCCTGTTCGCGGCCAACGAACTACAACGGTATGTCTCGAAGCTATTCGGAGTGACGGCTGTTGTCTCACCCGAAGCGTCACCGGCCGAGGCGGTTGTGTTTCTCGATGCCACCGCCGCAGG
>Ga0310121_10001625_pt1 | contig 22589 bp, 15 predicted proteins | sample CB27_Tmax_986_MG_FD_203504 | JGI IMG/M metagenome (GOLD analysis project Ga0310121, IMG submission 203504) | Marine microbial communities from Western Arctic Ocean, Canada - CB27_Tmax_986 | ecosystem: Environmental > Aquatic > Marine > Oceanic | place: Canada: Western Arctic Ocean | collected...
CGATGATGATGTTCTCGATCTTTGCGACGCTCATCCTTTGGAAGATCAATCCGCGAATGTGGCTTAACTGGTATTTCGCGGCATGTGCGGCGAAGGAAGGTCAGGCGGCGGACAATCCAGAATCATTCTTGCCTTGGAATCTGTCCGAAACTCGCTTGACGGAATTGCAAAATGCGGCGGAGCCTGATTTCTCCGACTCTTCATAGCTGAGCGAACCAACTTGCATCATTTCGCTCACCGATCGCCGCCCTGGAGGGAATCGAAAGCTGATCCCGTCTGGGCCGCTGCGCCCGTCGCTCCACGCCTTCGGCGAATATTTACGTAAATGGGATTGGAAACCTCGCGGTACCAACGAGTTACGAAAAGATACGCTAAATCCGGATGGACCTTCAAATAACGCGCAAGGCTTCCTCGACGTCCTCTCCGGCGCGTCGATCAATACCGGCGACGTCGAGATCGGCACGACCGCTTCTTCGGCCGCGACGGGGCAAGTAGCACGGCTCACCGTGGACGATTCGGAGGTCATGATGACAGGTGCTTCCCTGCTTACCATTGGGTCCGCGGTCAACAACAACATCACCGCCGAGCTTCTCATTGAGAGCGGTGGCATCTTCAACACCGGGACAGGGCAAACGCTCGTGCGGAATTCGGGAACCCTGACCGTCAACGCGGGAGGCACGCTCAATGTGAGCGGAGACTTCACGCTAGTTTCGGGAGTCACTCTTACTAACGACGGGGACATCACCTTCTCAAACTCATCGACGGTCCAGCTTGCTGGGCCGATCGCCAACAACGGAACGATCCGGCTCGATGGCCACATTCTCGCTAGCGGGACTGGATTGGTGTCGGTCAGCAATGACGGAATCATCGAGGTGGATGGGGAGGCATCGATGGCCTTCACCAATGTCTCGCAGCAGATGCTGCTCACCAATCGCAATGAGCTTCGCATCCTTACCGATCCGACGACACCGGGACAGCTAAGGATTGCGGGAGCGGATCCGATCGCCGGGCAATCAGTGACGCTCGACAATACGGGAGGGACGATCACGATCGGGGTGTTCGCCGCATTGGAGTTCCTCGACGGTGAATCAACGCTCCGTGGTGGGACGATCAATGGCGCTGGCAACGTTGTGGTCTCCCGCGTGGGAGGCTTTATGTCGCACTTGATCCTCGAGGGCGGCGTTACGCTCGATGGCGTGACTGTCGACGTGAGCCCAGGCGATCAATTGACACTGCGTGACTCCTTGACGAATAACGCCACGGTCCGAGCCGACAGCGGCAACCCAACGATTGATGTGCCGGTAGAACTCGCGGAATTCACGGTTGGAAACGTAGGCGGAAACCTGTTCGTCAATGCTCAACTAACGACCGCCGTTTTGAATTGGAACGCCGGCGCCTTCCACGGCACCGGCAGCGTGGTGGTGACCGGGACGGGGACGATCGACCCCGCCAATGGCCAGGGGCTCAACAACCTGCAGCTGGTCAACCAAGGGGACATGACTTGGACCGACGGCGACTTTGGCGGGAACGCTGGAACGCTTCGTAACGAGGGCCAGTTCACAATCGACCTGACAACCGCTCGCAACTTCTCACCGAGTGCTGTCAATACGGCCGGAGGAACGATCACGCTTCAAGGCGGGATGCCTGCGTTCGGTCCCCCGATGAACAACGCTGGACTGGTTCAGGTCGATGGCGGCGTTTTGGTGATCATTTCGGCGCCCGTTCAGCACGTGGGTAGTGTGCTGACCGGCGGTAGCTGGGACGTACGCGACAATGCTACGCTAAACTTCATAGCGGGTAGTGACATCGTGACGAACCAAGGCACGGTGATACTCCGTGGGCCCGGCTCAGTGTTTACAAAAATCGACTCCCTGGCCGACAACCAGGGGACGTTTGAGATACACGACGCGCGCAATTTCGATACCGTTGGCAAACTGACCAACAGCGGTCAGAGACGCCTGAAGGCACGCTGCCCAACGGCGCCGACGGCGGTGTGATCGGCCAAGCGCAATACGACACCTGGAAGGCGAACTTCGGTAACACATCAGGCAGCGGTTCATTATCAGAAGCCACCGTCCCCGAAACCGACGAGCGCATTGTTGCTGATCATGGCATCGATTGCGGTGTGTGTACGTCGCCGCTCGCACTGAGTCTCAAAACTCAACTCCGCGTGAGACACGCCGGAAACGACGAACCGAGAACCCTGAACCGAAAACCGTTTTCGCACCCAAGAGCGTCGATTGCCGCCAGGGCGCGCTAGCAGTCACTCGACCGTCACACTTTTGGCGAGATTACGTGGCTTGTCGACGTCACAGCCGCGTAGAACGGCGATGTGGTAAGCGAGTAACTGCAGCGGGATGATGGTCACGAAGGGCTGGAGATAATCCTCCACCCATGGGACACGAATGATGTCATCCGCAATTTCGGAGACTTGCGTGTCGTCTTCTCCCACCACCGCGATGACCGGGCCGCCACGGGCTTTGATTTCGGCCAGGTTCGACATGACTTTGTCATAGACAAAATCTCTCGGAACAATCACGACACTGGGGGTATATTCATCCACCAACGCAATGGGCCCGTGCTTCATTTCCGCCGCCGGATAACCTTCGGCGTGGATGTAGCTGATCTCCTTCATCTTGAGAGCCCCCTCGATGGCCGTGGGGAAATTGTATTGTCGACCCAGATAAAGAAAGTTGTTTGCATGGCAGTATTTTCCGGCGATCGTGCGAACCTCGTCGTTGCTCTCCAACGCTTTTTCCACCTGGTCTGGAAGTTCCTGCAATGCGTCGATCATGCGCCGACCCGCTTCATAGCTCAGATGCCGTAGGCGGCCGAAGTACAGCCCCAACATGGTCAACACCATCAGCTGGGACGTGTACGCCTTGGTCGAAGCCACACCGATTTCTGGTCCAGCGTGAAGATATATCCCGCCATCCGCCTCTTGAGCGATCGTGCTGCCAACCACATTGCAGATCGCCAAAGTGCGATGGCCCTTGCGTTTCATCTCGCGGAGCGCGGCCAACGTATCGGCCGTTTCGCCGCTCTGCGTGATGGCAAATAGAATCGTGTCGTGGTCGACGGGCGGATTGCGATAGCGCAATTCGCTGGCATATTCAACCTCCACGGGCATCCGAGCCAACTGCTCGATGAGATATTCGCCGAAAATCGCCGCGTGCCAACTGGTTCCACACGCCGTCAACATAATCCGACTGGCCTCCCGCAACTGGCGAGCTGTAATATTGAGGCCGCCAAACACGGCTGTCGCGTCATCCTCGCGCAGCCGGCCGCGCATGGCGTCCCGGAGGGAGGATGGTTGTTCAAAAATCTCCTTCAACATGTAGTGTGGGTAGCCATCGAGGGTCAACTCCGCGGATTCCACCTCCAAGGTTTTGATGTCGTGTTGGATGTGTCCGTCTTCCCGATGCAAGACTCGAAGTCCCGAGGCAGTCACAACCGCGATCTGGTGATCGGCGAGATAGACAATTTTGTCAGTGAAACCGACCAGTGGCGAACCGTCACTGGCCACAAAATGTTCGCTGGTACCTATGCCGACCACTAACGGGCTTCCCATTCGCGCCGCGATCATGACGTCGGCAACATCACGAAACACGATCACCAACCCGTAAGTGCCACGTAGCTGGGAAACGGCGTCCTGAACAGCCGTCACTAAGACGTCGTTCGGTTCAGCGCTCTCCGACAGCGATGCCTCGTCCAGGCACGAATCGATAAGATGGGCGATGACCTCGCTGTCCGTGTCGGACGCGAACTGATACCCCTGATTGATGAGTTTGGCCTTCAGTGATTGGTAATTCTCGATCACACCGTTGTGAGCCAGCGAAAGCCGTCGGGTGCCGCCAAAATGAGGATGCGCGTTCTGCTCATTGGGTGGCCCATGGGTCGCCCAACGGGTATGTCCGATGCCAAGTTTTCCTTCCATCGGCCGCTGGTTGAGTTTCTCGGCCAATCGTTCGATGCGACCAGCCGTCTTGGTGATGTCGATCGCTCCGTCGTTTGCCAGTGTCACGATTCCCGCGCTATCGTAGCCGCGGTACTCCAAACGCCGCAGACCTTCGAGCAAGAAATCCGTGGCATCCCGATTTCCGATGTAGCCAACTATTCCACACATGGACGAACCCAAATCCGAAGATGACAAGTTATCGTGAACGAAAATCCGTGAAGCAAAAATCGGCCAATCGAGTCGCGGGGAAACTGACTCGCGCTTGATCGATCCAATCATCCATTTTAAACGTCACAACGGTGAAATGGCGATCGGCTCACCAGAGCCGTCGAAGTGCGACACAAGTAGTATATAGCTCGTATAATCGAATGAGCCGCCTGGGCGAACTGGAAATCCAGGACTCCACGCTGAATAACCAGCGATTTGGCGTAAAATAGGTACTTTCCCAGCCCCTCTGCGACTCCGGCCCCTCAATCGCTAGAATGATGGATGGGGCGGATGCAAATGAACGTTAGTCGACAGTTGTGTGGGTGGAGCGCGCCCATCGGCAGCTGGCTCAATCCAGGAAGGTGATCCAGATATCATGGCGAAGCACATATTCGTTTCCGGTGGCGTCGTCAGCTCACTCGGCAAGGGGCTGACCAGTGCGTCGATTGGGATGCTCTTGGAAAAACGGGGCCTCAGGGTCCGCATGCAGAAGCTGGATCCTTACATCAATGTCGATCCCGGCACAATGAGCCCTTACCAACACGGGGAAGTCTACGTGTTGGATGATGGGAGTGAGACCGACCTGGACTTGGGACACTACGAGCGGTTCACTCACGGCCCGTTGACACGGGAATCCAATTACACCACCGGCCAGATCTATCTTTCGGTGATCGAACAAGAACGGCGTGGTGAGTTTCTGGGCAAGACCGTTCAAGTCATCCCCCACATCACCGATGAAATCAAAAAGTGCATCCAATCACTTGGAGATGATCCCGAAGTGGATGTGGTGATCACGGAAATCGGTGGTACGGTGGGCGATATTGAAAGCCAACCGTTCCTGGAAGCCATCCGCCAATTCGCGCTGGACGTCGGCAAGGCGAATTGCCTTTACATCCACCTCACTTTGGTGCCTTACCTTAAGGCGGCCGCCGAACTAAAAACCAAACCCACTCAGCACTCGGTGGGCCTGCTTCGACAGATCGGTATTCAACCCGATATCCTCATCTGCCGTACCGAGCGAAGTATTAGTCGCGAGGACCGTGAAAAGATTGCCCTCTTCTGCAATGTTCCACTGGATGCAGTCATCGAAGAAAAAGATAAGGATTTTTCCATCTACGAAGTCCCCTTTAGCCTCGTGGACAATCATCTGGATGAGCTCATCGTTCGGCAGCTGGGACTGACGGCCGCGCCGCTGGAGTTGGACGACTGGCGGGATCTACTTCACCGACTCAGAAATCCGCAACATGAAATCAGCATCGCGGTGGTCGGCAAGTACGCGGAACATCGGGACGCTTACAAATCGATCTACGAGTCGATCGACCATGCGGGAATTCACAACCACTCTCAGATACGGGTGGGACGCATTCACAGCGAAGCCATTGAACGCGAAGGACCAGAACGTCTGCTGTCCGGTTACGATGGTGTGTTGATTCCAGGTGGGTTCGGCGAACGGGGTATCAGTGGCAAGGTCGAGGCGATTCGTTGGGCACGCGAACGGGGCGTCCCATTCTTAGGAATCTGCCTAGGCATGCAGTGCGCCGTCATCGAGTTTGCCCGCAACGTAGCCGGATTGGCTGAAGCCCATTCCACCGAGTTTGATAAGGATACGCCACATCCAGTGATCTGCCTGCTCGAGGAGCAGGAGGGAGTCATCCAGAAGGGTGGCACGATGCGGCTAGGTGCCGAACCCACCAAGCTGGCCGATGACAGCTTCGCGCTGGCCGCGTACCAAGAAATTAACGTCGAAGAACGCCATCGACACCGGTATGAGTTTAACAACGCGTACCGCCAGCAGTTTGCGGCCCACGGCATGAGAGTGACCGGGACTAGTCCAGATGATAGTCTGGCGGAAATCGTCGAGATCCCGGACCACCCATGGTTCGTGGCCGTTCAATTTCACCCGGAATTCAAATCAAAACCCACCGAGGCCCATCCGCTATTTGCCGATTTTGTGGCCGCTGGTGTCAAGCGGCGGATCGCGCGAGGCGATTCGTCCGCCGACTACAATGTTCAAAAGGATGTCACTGAAAATTGAGGCCAGTTAGCTATGTCCGACGAATCATCCGAGAGACCCAAGATTATCATCGACGAAGACTGGAAGACGCAGGTTGAGAATGAACGAGAAGAGATACGGGAGCGTGAGCAAACTGATTCAGGTGAGCCCAGTGCCGTCGATGGAGGCGAAGAAGAATCACTGCCCCCGGCTTCGTTGACATTTTTGATTTCGACCATGGCCAGCCAGGTGATGGCCGCACTGGGCAAAATGCCTGATCCAATCGAAGGCAAACCGATTGTACGATTGGAGTTTGCCCGACATTACATCGACATGCTGGGCGTTCTTCAGGAAAAGACGGACGGGAATACCGACCAAGAAGAGAAGCAGTTATTGGAAGACGCGGTACACCAGTTGCGGATGCTCTACGTCGCGGTCAAAACTGGCGGACCGACACTGCCGGACCAACCTTAGTTCTAGTTTTGCACTCTTGTCGGTTACCCAGAGAGAGTTGCGAGGTATTTTAACAGGTCGATCGAATTATCCTCGGGTACGGATCTCAACGACACCTTCGGTAATTTTTTATCGTCCCAGGTATTTTGGCGTAAAGTTGTCAACATGTCTGCAAAACATGGCTCCTCTTTGTCCGGGTACGATGGTCGGTCCGGGATCTCGAAACAGTTGTACCGATCTCGCGCGTATCACACGATCGTCAGACTGTAGAGGAACACTCAACGCCACACGCAAAGCATGTGGGATGGATTGGCCGATCGGGAGTCAATATATTAATTCAAAACTCATGCCACCGATCGATAATCCGTCCAGCTTACGCATGGCCACACTGGAGTTCTTTGCGATGGGACGCGTGAAGTCGTAAAGTACTGGTGCACGAAGATCTTCCTGAGGTCACGTGCACACTGGACGGATTACCCAGCAGGCAACGCGTTTTGGCCACCACCGTGTCGTTTGGCTGCTGGGCCAATCCGTCCCACATGCGTTGCCTAAGGCCACACGAAACACCACCCGAAAATTCTCTTACGAAAGCCGCTCTTTGTTTTCAATATCAGTTGCGCAAAAAGTGCAAAACTAGAACTTAGGCGGTGTTAAAAAAAATCATGCTCGGCAAAAAGCGGGCCTCCATGCCGCGAAGGCCCAATCCCTGGATAACTTGCTCTAACCATAGCCACACGGACTGGGTTTTAAGGACGTCTCTCTTGCCGAACATGATCACGTTTCAATAAGTTGGTGGAGGCTTCATCCTCTCTGTACATGGCTCGCTGGATCGCTTAGACGCAGCCCAATTCGTCCTGGCTCCAAGCGGGCGGCTGGGGGGTGCAGTGGGTCCCACTAGCCAGCTAAATCGTCCAGTAATTTTCCAAATTCCGGCATGCGGCTCTCGAGAAACTCGAGCCACGCCCGCGGATTCCAGATTTCCACACAAAGGGCGGCGCCGACCAGCAACACTTCCTCGCCAGGATCGACCCCTAGGAATTCGCGAAAACCCTCGGGAATGACCAACCGCCCTCGTCCAGCCAACTGGACGTCCTTGTGGCGAGTCGAAAGCAAACGACCCAGGCTCTGGACATCTTCGATTCGCCCATCCAGCCGCCCTGCTTCCATCTTGGAACGCACCAAGCCGACCGATTGGTCCAACCGATTGCCCCAATTCTCCGAACTCCAGACGCTCAGGGATCCAAATCGCTCTTTGGCCAAAATGCACTCGTTGCCTGATTCGGTCAGCGGATCGGCTAGCTCCGAGGGAATGGATAGCCGATAGCGATCGTCCAGCGACCGGCGAAACTCGCCCAAAATGAACTCGCGCTGGTCCGACATCCCAACTCCGCGGCCTGATTCGCTGCTCGATTTCGTCTTCGTACCGGTGTGACACGTCAGTCCCTTAGTAACACCTGATCCTGAATTGGGCTAATTTCCCACGTTTAAATCCTCCAATCGATCATAATGGGCTAATTTCCCACGACAAGGGGTGAAAACCAAATTTCGTGAAACTTTTCGCGAAAAACGGCCGAGGTGCGATGACTCAGATGACTCAACTGGCCAGCAACTTGGAGGTCACCGCCGATTTGCGCGGCACGGCGAAGCGCATTTTTCGCCATTAGGTGTGTCGTTCGCTGGCACACCAGGCCAATGCTCGCCATCGTCGGAGCTAAAGTTTCAGCTCGCTGGGACTGAATGTTGGAATTCTTAGCGCACCGTGTCAGGTCGCCCGCGACGCGCGCGGCCCACCGCGAAGAGCCGTGTCGATCACTCCCCGAACGTCGATTTACGTCGAAGAATGTGGTGATAGTGCTGGGCAAAGCGATGCGATTCATCGCGTACGTACTGCAGGAGGCGCAGCGCGAATGAGTGGCGGCTGAGCTTGAGCGGCTCGCTCTCACCCGGCAAAAAAAGCTCTTCGTCACGTTTCGCCAAGGAGATCATGGTGGGGCGCGGCAAAGACAGCTCCGCAAACGCGGCCAACGCGGCGTTGAGCTGCCCTTTGCCTCCGTCGATCAACAAAATGTCGGGGAACATCTCCGACTCGTCGGACAACTTTTTGTAACGACGCGATACCACTTCGTGAATACTGCGAAAATCGTCCACCCCCTCAACGGTGCGGATCTTGTATCGACGATATCCGGGTTTGAACGGCAGTCCGTCGATGAATTGAACAAGACTAGCCACGGTTTGATTCGCTTGTAAGTGCGCGATGTCCACTCCCTCGATGACTCGAGGGATCTCCTCGAGTTTGAGAACCTGGCGAAGACCCGCCAATCCCTTCTTGGGATCGATGTAAAAGACTTCAGGTTGGGCATGTGTATCCAGCTCACCACGTTGATCCAACGTCTCCAGCATGTGGATCTCATCACGTAGGCGGGCCGCCGTTTCGTATTCGGTTTTCTGCGAGGCTTCCAGCATTTCGGCACGCAACTGCTTGAGTAGCTTCTTCTTATTCCCATCCAGAAACATTTGCAACCGCTTGATGTCTCGGCGGTACTCCTCCCTGGAGATACGCATGTTGCAGGGCGCCGTGCATTGCTCAATACTTGCCAATAGGCAAGGGCGGAACCACCGCCACCGCTCGTCGTCCGCCTCGATATCCAACGAACAGGTGCGAAACTTGAAGATGCGTTGCATCACTTGCACCGCCCCGCGCAAAGCACCCGCGTTGGCGAACGGACCATACAGCTTGACCGCACGGTCTTTCGGCTCGCGAGTGACTTCCACGCGGGGAAAATCCTCACGCGTGCTGATCATCAAATAGGGAAACGTCTTGTCGTCTTTCTGCTCTCGATTGTGCTTGGGCTGGACATCCTTGATCAGGCGGGATTCCATCAACAAGGCATCCACTTCACTCTCGCATTCAATAAAGTCGACATCATGGATTTCGTTAACCCAAATTGCGGTACGCTGTTCTTCGGTCGCCGCTTTTAGAAAGTAGCTGCCGGCGCGAGAACGTAGATTCATCGCTTTGCCGATGTAGATGACCCGCCCCTGGTCGTCCTTCATCAGGTAAACACCGGGAGATTGGGGGAACTGCTTGACTTTCGCCGCTGCGTGCCGAAAACCGAGCGGCCCCAGTCCGTCCTGAGTGTCTTCGTTTGGTGAGTCGCCGACGTTGCTCATGGTCTGGTTCTGGACTACACCGAATCAGCAAATGCCGCGAGATCCGCCGAGATATGATCCAATCTCGCTTGCACCTCGCCACGGGTTAAATCCAGATCAGCCAGCTGTTCCGCGGGTACAAAACCAAACATATAGAACTTCACCTTGGGCTCCGTTCCCGACGGCCGTACGGCCACGTAGTTTCCGTTTTCCGTGAGATCAAGGATGACCATGTTGCCTCGGGGGCCGTCCAGCGGCGTCGTATCCCCGTCGATATCACGAATTTCGCTACTAACGTAATCACGCACCTGCTTCACCGCCAAACCTCCTAACACCCTCGGCGGCTGGCCACGCAGCTTGTCCATCAGTGACTTCATGCGAGCCATACCCCGCGAACCGGTCATCATTTGATTCACCAATCGTTCCTCGTGATAACCGTGCTGCCAAAATAGAGATTCCAGTTTTTCATGCACCGACTGGTTTCGCGCTTTGGCCGCGGCGGCCACTTCCGCCAAGAGCATGGCTGCCACCGCCCCATCCTTGTCGCGCGCATACTGTCCCACCAGATACCCATGTGATTCCTCCGCACCAAAGACAAAATGCTCCGCACCCTGCTCGTCGATAACCCCACCGATCCATTTGAAGCCGACCAGCAGATTTCCGATGGTGCGGACGCCGTAGGATTCACCGATCCGGCGGATCATCTCCGTCGTCACCAACGTCTTGACCAGATAATGATCGGCCGAAAGCTGACCAGTCTGACGGCGGGATTCCAGAATGTAATCGGTCAGCAAAGCTCCGAGTTGATTGCCAGTCAATGTCTTCCACGGTCCGGTCGCATCGCTGGTCGTCGGTGCCGCACAACCGACCCGATCGCAGTCTGGATCCGTGGCCAATATGAGATCGGCTTGCACGGTGCGAGCATGTTCGATCATCGCTTCGAATATTGTCGGATTCTCTGGATTGGAAACATGACCGGGAACATTCGGAAAATCTCCATCAGGTTTCGCATGCGGCTCGAACAGCTCCACGTCGTCGAAACCATCGGCGGCCAACGCCGGTACCACGGCCGTACTCCCCACGCCGTGCAACGGCGAGTAAATGATCTTCACATCACGTGGACCGGCGAAGCGTTGGGCGGTGACCTCCTCCTGAAAACCGCGATCGATCTCCTCCACGCAGACTTCGATGCGGCCATCGGCCAGAGCGGATTGAAAATCAATGCGGGGAATCTCTTCGACCTCCATCACCCGATCGATGACTCCTTGGTCATGCGGCGGCAGAATCTGTCCTCCGGTAGACCAATAACACTTCACGGCATTGTCGCTCGGAGGGTTGTGACTGGCCGTCACCATGATGCCACAATCACAGGACTTGTGACGCACCATGAACGAGAGCGCGGGAGTGCTGCGAAACTCGTCGAGGAAATAGACCTTCAATCCAGCGGCGACCATTACCTCCGCGCAAAGCTGTGCGAAGTGGCGAGAATTGTGCCGAGTGTCGAAGGCGATCGCACACGAAGGTTCGGTAACATCGGCAGCCAGCTGTTCCAAAACGTATTCTGCCAATCCGCGCGCACTCTCTCCGATCGTGCGATCATTGATCGCATTGCAGCCGATCGGATACATCTTTCCGCGTCGACCACCCGTACCAAAAGGGATAATGGTCCAAAAGGCATCGTCCAGTGCCTGCCATTCTTCATTTTGGATGTGGCGAGTGACTTCCCCGGAGTATTCGGCATAGCGTGGCTCGGTCAGCCACTTGGTGACGTTGGCCACGGCTGGCGCGGTGATTTTGCCTCCGTCGCGCGCCGCATGCAACTGCTGGCGGATTGCGTCTAGATCGGCGGCGTCATTCACATCAGTGCTCATTGAGGAAAGCTCTTCTAGGTGGATTGGCCAAAAGCGTTTGAATTCTAAAGAATCACCCGGCATCGCCGCGACCAGCGTGATAGCCACAATCAGCGTGATTCTACTGACTGGGTCCGCCCATGGCCAAGTCATTCAGCCGAGTTTTTGCTGGCTAGACGGAGATTCGCGACCAGTTGTCACCACTGGCCAACGCCCTAACGTGAAACCAATTCTCCATTGGCTCCGAACACACGGGCCGCGGCGAGGATTTCGCCGACACCTTGCAGCCAGCGGCGATATGTTGTCTGGGGGTAGGCGGCCACTACAATAATGACGTTCCGACACTCTTAACGATTCAACTATCCAACTATCCAACTATCCCAGTGGCAACTGGCAACCGGCAACCGGGGCAAACTGAGGACTGGGCGTTTACATGGCAGAACCTATCATCAGCGTTTCTGGACTGCGAGGCGTTGTCGACCTGACTTTCACGCGGGAAGTGGCCAGTCGCTATGCGTCGGCATTCGCCCTGACCGCCCCCAGTGGCGGGATCGTTGTGACCCGAGACGGTCGCGAAAGCGGCATCCGTTTTGCCGATGCGATCTGTCGCGCGCTCAATTCGATGGGCCGCGACGTCCTGAACGCCGAGATCGCCGCCACGCCCACCACCGGAGTTCTGGTCCGCGATTCCAAGTTGGCTGGCGGGATTCAAATCTCCGCCAGTCACAACCCAGCGGAATACAACGGCATGAAACTGTTTTCGGCCGATGGACGCGTGCTGTCGGCCAAGCTCGGCCAAATGGTTCTGGACACGTACCAAAGCTCCGTGGATCCAGCGGATGAGGAGGTGACGTTCGGCAATCTGACCTCCATCCGTGATACGACGTCGGTCCACGAGTCCCTGGTCCTCGCCACCGTCGATCGTTCACGTATTGCCGCTAAACAGTTTCGGGTCGCCTTGGATTCCAGTCACGGCGCGGGGAGCCTGTTGGCGAAACCGCTGCTCGAGCAACTCGGCTGTGCAACCCATCTTCACGGCACGCCGCCGGATGGCCAATTTGAGCACCCGCCCGAACCGACGGCGGAAAACCTGGCATCACTCAGCCACACGGTCCGGGAAATGCGCGCGGATGTTGGCTTTGCACAAGATCCGGACGCGGATCGATTAGCGCTTGTCGACGAAACAGGTCGCTACATCGGAGAAGAGTACACCGTCGCGATTTGCCTGGATCATGTGCTGAAGCACAATCCCGGACCCGTCGTCACGAACTGTTCGACCAGTCGAATGTCAGAAGACTTGGCCGCCAAGCACAACGTTCCGTTTTATCGGTCCAGAGTCGGTGAAGCCAACGTGTGCGACATGATGTTGAGCCAAGGCGCCGTGTTTGGCGGCGAAGGCAATGGCGGGCCGATCGACCCCCGCGTCGGCTATGTGCGAGATAGTTTTGTGGGCATGGCGCTGGTTTTGGACTGTATGGCTGAGCAAGAGTTGCCACTCAGCGAAATTGTCGATGCGTTGCCACGTTACGCGATTCACAAGGCCAAAGTCGAGATGCCCTCCGATCAAGTCCTCGACGCCATGGGAAGACTTCAACGTCATTTTGCCGACGCGCAAGCCGATGACATGGATGGACTACGGTTGGATTGGCCAGGCCGTTGGCTATTGGTTCGGCCCAGTAACACGGAGCCCATCGTAAGGATCATCGCTGAATCGGAAACGGTGAATCTCTCTCAATCCATGTGCACTGAAGCCAGGCAAGTGCTGGAAGCGTAAGACGCATCCCACACTCGCTTAACCTGAGGGCGGTCGAGAGGATAGACGGTCGAGTGGATAGACTGGCCGATCGGCGAGCGTCGAGTTCCGATGTCCTACTTTCCAAACCGCAACACGCCTCCATACGTCCCGGTCAAGATAGTCCCCCCTGGACCAATCTCCGTCGCGGCATAAAAGCTGTTGTGACGTACGCCGCGCGACAAACTTCGGTGGAAACGGCTTCGGCCTGTCTCCCAATCCAATGCCTCGAGAGTCCAGCGCGCATCCCGTTGACCGATGAAATAGAACAACCCGGTCGCAGCGCTCATCGTAGGAATTCCGTTGGGACAGCTGGCGGACCGGTTCGCCCATTGGCTGGTCAATTGCCGGTCGAACGAGTCCCAGCGAAATTTTTCCACCCCGTGGGGAGCCAACTCCGCGTGATTTGAGCGGTAGATAGTGGCCAGATGCGCATCAGCGCCGGCAACCGATTCGGCAAACTGTCGAAACCAAGGACTGAGCTCTCCATAACGATTGCTGACAACCCCAACGTCGTGGCCGCGAACCGTGAGCGACTGCTCGGTGGTTGAATTGACAGCTTGGTCGTCGCCAAATGTGACTGGTACATCGGCAGCAACTCGCCGGTCCAGGCCGGGCAACCCTGGCCAATCCTCGGGAATCGCATCGCGCCAGTACAAAACCATGTGCATGAGCGGTTGACCATCACAGATCACCACGAATTTGTTTTGCTCACCGACGCCAACCAGCGACGGAGTCGTCCCCGAGCCGGTCCCCAGACGACCAAGGCAGCGCCGCTCGCACGATTGATAGGGCACCCTCCATGCCACCTGGATACGTGGCATGCCGTCGGGAGTCCACTGCACACGGTTCATGGTGTGATTGGTTACGACGAAAATACCTCCCGTCTCGTCGACTGCAACGGAATTCGAGATCTCCTCGGTTTTGCTTCCCAAACGCAAGTAGACAAAATCGTCCAGTTGCCTGGAAAGCGTACCGACCAATCCCAACTGGGTGACAAACACCAGTCGTCCGTCGTAAGTCATGTTCAAACCGACGATCATTTCATCCGGCGAGTCGAGCAGTTCGGTGGGCACTGAAAAGTGACCGATTTTCGCGATCGCCGACGCCGGTCGATTACGTTCCGCGTCCGCATACGCCTCGATCTTGGCTCCCCGTGGTACGAAAAAAGTCCCCTCTCGATCCACCAAGGAATATGCCCCCGAAATCGCCCGATCACGAACTTGGCTACGCGGCCGCCTACTGAGATATTCGAATCGTTTTCCCCCAGCATCGATTTTGAATACGTGCTTCAGGGTATTTCCCCAAATAACCCGTTGGCCGTTGGGGTACGGGCCGGAGACGGCTAGCGTAATCGGCACCGCTTCCCCGCTCAGAAATTGCGGCGATGCGTGAAACGCGTCGCGCGGGCCCGGGGCCGAGGAAGAGGCTTGATTGTAAGGGTTGCGGTGCGTCATCGGCCAAACAGAGTCCGCCAGAAATAGATTCGTAGGCGGCTCATCGTGTGTACAGTCGCGTGAATGATCCACCATGTCGTCGGACAATGAGACCAACGAACGATGTGATTCAACGTTGACCAATTGGCCATCGACAGCCGGGGAATGGACGCCTCGCGCGCCTAAAAGAATCGATCCGCAAACACCGAACGCTGCCAGCGCGGCATACGTCTTTACCATGATGTCCTCCGTCAGTCGCCTTGGCGAATTCGCGGTACGGTTCCGTGCCCCAAGCTTGTCGCCCACGGCGAGGTAAATCGGTGCCGTTGGAGCTCTAACTGCGACGACGATTCATCAATCCAACGCGACTTGCCCGGTGGGTCTGGCCGAGGATCGGTCGCGTCGAAAAACGAACCCGAAGTCAGTCACGGGCTCGTCACCAACTGTTTGTGAGAAGAAAAGGGTACGTTCAATTCTAACTCACCAGTGGCCTGGCAGGATCGACGATTGTTTGCCATCCCCCAAATTGCCCCGATCCGAAGCGCATCGCGTGACGATTTTTCAGCTCAGGACAGGGAAAAAACAGGCTCCTACGGGCCCCCACCATTTGAAATGGAAGATCCCCTCTGTTGGCGACCGGCAACCGGACACTTTTGCGAAGAGCCTATCTGAAGGCGTATGCAAGGAAGAATCAAATCAAGCCGTGGACTTGTCCGGCCTCTTGGACTCAATTCGTTGTTTCCCCACTGCCGGTCGGAGCACCCGCGGAACCACAACCGAACCATCAGCCTGTTGGTAATTCTCCACAATGGCAATCAGCGCGCGGCTCAAGGCGATCGCCGTGCCATTGAGAGTATGTACAAAGTGAGTCCCTTTCTCGCCCGTCTTCCGATAGCGAATATTCAGCCGTCGCGACTGAAAATCGGTGCAATTCGATGTGCTGGTCACCTCCCCGAATTCACCCTGCTCACCCCGGCCCGGCATCCAGGCCTCCAGGTCGAACTTTCGATAGGCAGGTCCGCCGAGATCACCGGTGGCAGTATCCACCACGCGGTATGGTAGACCAAGTTCGTCAAAAATCCGGCATTCCAAACTGCAGAAGTGGTCTAACATTGCGTCGCTTTGTTGAGGAGTCGTGAAGGCAAACATCTCCACCTTGGTGAATTGATGGACGCGATACAATCCGCGCGTGGCGCGGCCATGGGCGCCGGCCTCCGTCCGGTAGCAATGGCTGATACCACACCACTTTTGGGGCAGCTCTTCCTCAGACAGAGTTTGCCCGGCGAACAGCCCTCCCAGGGTAATTTCGGCAGTGGCGACCAGGCTCAAGTCCGTATTCTCGATGCTATAGATCTGAGTTTCATCACCCCGAGGTTGGTAGCCAGTGCCATGGAGGATCTCATTCCGGGCGATGTCCGGTGTAATGCAAGGGGTAAACCCCTCGCCGACCATTAACTTGACGGCGAATTGCTGGAGGGCTAACTCCAATAGAACGGCGTCGTTCTTCAAGAAATAGAACCCGTGACCGGTAGTGCGTGCCCCCGCCTCGAAGTCGAAGAGTTCCAGCGCGGTTCCCAAGTCAACGTGATCTTTCGGCGGAAAGTCGAACGCTCTAGGTTCGTGATCGCCGCGACGCAACTCCAGATTGGCTTTGTCGTCCTTGCCAATCGGCGCTGCGGGATGCGACATATTCGGCAGAGTGCACTGGATGGCCTCAATTCGTGCGTCCAGTTCGTCATGCTCAGCTTGGGAGACGTCCTTGGATTGACGCAATCGGCGGCCTTCTTCCTTGCGCGATTCGCGCTCCTCGTCGCTTTTGGCCTTGCCGATTGTTTTGGAGACCTCATTGGCCTGGCGATTCAGATCCTGGACATGCTGCAGCACTTCCCGGCGTTTGGATTCTAATTCAACCAACTTGCTTACATCCGCCGTGACTCCTCGGTTGAGGCAGTTTTGCATAACGGCGTCGACGTTTTCGACAATGAATTTGCGGTCTAGCATTTGAATCTCGTGGTTGTCTGGATCAGTTTAAGCGGTCGGCGATGGACTCAGGAGACCGTTTCGAGACGACTCAATTCATCCCACAAAAAGGCGCTGGATCGAGTCCCCAAATAATAGTCTTGTAGCGACAATTTTTCGTTTGGCCCATGAGTATTGTCGTCGTTCTGCCCCCATCCGAGTAACAGAGTATCGGCGTCCAGGTGGTTCCGAAAGTCGGTCACAACCGGAATGGAGCCACCTTCGCGGATAAATACGGGGGCTTTCCCAAAGCCCTTCTCAATGGCCGCGCTGGCCGCTTTGATATAGGGACTCTCCAAAGGAACAACAATAGCAGGCGCGCCGTGCATGTCGGCCAACTGCATCTTGATCCCCAGCGGACAGATGGATTCCAAGAAGCCTCGTAATTCATCGGTGACTTTCTTCGGATCCTGGTCAGGGACCAAACGACAGCTGAATTTGGCCGAAGCCCGCGCCGGAATAATCGTTTTGGAACCCTCGGCCTGATAACCGCTGGTCAATCCGTGCACGTCCAAAGTGGGTCTTGCCCAACGTCGCTCCAGCGTCGAATACCCCTCCTCGCCCGTGAGCCCGTGGACGCCCAATTGATTCATGAAATCGTGGTCACTAAAGTCCAGCCCGGCGAACTGCTCTCGTTCACGATCGGTCAGCGGAATCACATCGTCGTAGAAATGTGGAATCCGCACTCGTCCTCGCTGGTCGCGTAGGGCGGTTAGCATCCGTGCGAGCGCGTTGGCTGGATTGGTCACGCCGCCACCGAACGTTCCTGAGTGCAGATCCTGACGTGGACCTTCCAGATCCAGTTGGTAGTAAGCAATCCCCTTGAGTCCGTAAGTGATGGCTGGCTGACCGTGTGCAAACTGGCTCGTGTCGCTAATCACAACGACGTCGCAAGCCAAATCGTCACGCCGCTGGTCAATAAAAGGATTCAAGTGCTCGCTACCGACTTCCTCTTCACCCTCGATGAGAAACTTAAGCTGGATGGGAAGCCGGTCATGAGTTTGCAGCCACGCTTCGGCGCCGTGCACATGCGTCAGCAGTTGGCCCTTATCGTCCGTAGCCCCGCGAGCGACAATGTTTCCGTCGCGGACGACTGGTTCGAACGGCGGGGAGAGCCACTCCGAAAGCGGATCCGGTGGTTGAACATCGTAGTGTCCGTAGATCAACGCTGTCGGCTGGCCGGCGACCGGTGACGATTGGGCAAACACGATCGGGTGTCCGTCGGTTTCGACCAGCTCCGTTTCCAGACCCAGCTGGCGTAATCGATCCGCCATCCAATGTCCAGCACGACTGACATCCTCGGCGCGTGCTGGTTCAGTGCTGATGCTGGGAATTTTCAGTATCTCGACCAGATTCCTCTCGAACTGCTTTTGATTTCTCTCGATGTAGTCGCTTATCGCCAATAATTCAGCCATCCAATGCTCCCTTGGTCCAATCTAGCCTGTGTTCGTTTTGGCCTGAGTTTGATCTGTCTTGGGTCCGAATTGTCCCGGGTTTTTTGTCCTGACTTCGTCTCGTCCTGGGTTCATGTAGTCCTGGGTTCAATTAGGTCGGTTGGAGGTCGCCCAGCGAGACGATTTACGAACTGGGCATTCTTTGCGTATTTGGCACCGCCGCCAAGTCCGTGGCGTGGCGGTCCTCGGTTCAACAAAGATTCCCCGGACCGCACTTTGCACAGCTTAGGGACACAAATATAATGGTCGCGGATGCGTCGAACTACCACGGTAGGTGGTTTTGTGTGGCACGATGCAAAACAAGGAGATGTGTAGTGGATACCCCGGAATCACGAGATCCGATGTTGACTGAAGTCGAAACCCGGCAGAAGGTACGTCGCAAGCGACAGCCCCGCTACAATGTTATCCTATGGGATGACGACGATCATACGTACGACTACGTTGTGCAAATGATGCAGAAGCTTTTCGGACATCCGGCTGAAGCCGGTTATGAGATCGCCAGTCACGTCGATCGGGTTGGTCGCGCTATATGCGTGACGACCACGATGGAGCATGCGGAACTGAAACGTGATCAAGTCCATGCATTTGGCAAGGACAATCTGATTCGAGCCTGCCAAGGCTCCATGTCCTGCTCCATTGAACCGGTCGAATAGTTGGTGAGCGTCGGCCCAAGTTAGCGCGGAATTATCCATGACATCGCCACGGCTGCTGACGCACACGCTCGGTTGTAAAGTCAACCAGTACGAAACCCAATATGTTCGTGAAGGATTGCTTCAAGTCGGATATGAGGATGTCAAATCCGACGAACAGGCGGACCTGTGTGTGATCAACACTTGCACGGTCACGGCCGAGGGCGATTCCAAGAGTCGTCGTGTGATTCGCCGTGCGGCTCGCCAGCATCCGAACGCCCGCATCATCGTCATGGGTTGCTACGCGACCCGTGCGCCCGACGAAATTGCCCAACTGCCAGGTGTCAAGGAGGTGATCACCGACAAGCGGGAACTGCCCGATCTGCTGGGACGGTTTGGTGTCATTGACATTCCCACCGGTATCTCAGGGCTCGCCAATCGCCACCGCGCGTACGTCAAAGTCCAAGACGGTTGCCTGCTGCGATGCAGCTACTGCATTATCCCACAGGTGCGGCCGAAAATGTATAGCCGACCGACAGCGGATATTTTGGCTGAGGTCCAACGGTTGGTCGCCAACGGCTTTCGCGAGATCGTACTTACCGGTATTCATTTGGGCCACTACGGCGTGGATTGGAATCGAACGCGCCCCAAGTCAGATTGGATCCGACTTTCTGATCTACTTCGATGCATTGTCGAACTCCCAGGCGACTTTCGCGTGCGATTGTCCAGTATTGAAGCCACGGAAGTGACGCGCGGCTTGGTGGCGGTCATGGCTGATCATTCCCAGCGGGTCTGTCCGCATCTGCATCTTTGCTTGCAGAGCGGCTCCGATCGTATTCTCAATCGCATGAATCGGAGATGGGGCGCCAAACGGTTTCTCGATCGGTGCCGACTGGTCCGTGAGATGCTGCCTCGACCCGCGATCACGACCGACATCATTGTGGGATTTCCTGGAGAAACCGACGACGATTTCCAACGCAGCTGCGACGTGTCCGAGGAAGCCCAATTCTCGAAGATTCACATTTTTCCTTTCAGCGCGCGCCGCGGCACTCCAGCAGCCGAGATGAATGATCAAATACCACCGCGGGTCAAATCGTCACGTGCGAAACATCTCGCCCAAGTCGAAAAAACGCTGCGAGGGCGATTCTTGAGCTCGCTGTGTGGCCAGACGTTGAGGGTCCTGGTCGAGGGGCACGCGGACACGGCTAACAAACAAATGGTGGGTACAGCCTGTCGTTACGTCCCCGTTCGTATGGAGCCGGTCTCGTCGGCGAGCCGTATTGGCGAGCTCTATGAGTGTCTCGTCACCGATACCGACGGCGAAATCGCGTTGACGCAAACGCTTCCCAATCAAGATGGCCCTGGCGCGGGCTGAATCGGCGGCCGCAGTGCCAGCACCGCTTTCCTCCAACCGCGCCCAACGCTGGCTTTCCCGCGAAGCATTTCACGATCCGACTGGTTTTAGTCGTCTGGATTTGATACCGTCCCACCGCGAATTTTCCACGCCGGCCACAAAACAAGCGCATGGGGACGATTATCGTGCAGCGACGTCGCATCGCGGGCTTGACGGCCCTAACCGTATTCCTTCTTGTGCATACGTCAGCGATTTGCTTGGCAGAGCCTTCCTGGATTCGGCGGCTGTCGTTCAAACGTGTCGAAGCGGATCCATCCGAGACCTACGAATTGACTGAGTCACATGGGCCTTGGATGATTCTGGCCGCCGCGTTCGCTGGCGAGGGCGCCCGCACCGATGCCCATGAACTGGTTCTTGAACTGCGGGACAGTTTCGATTTGCCCGCCTACATTCACCGCAAAAACTACGACTTCAAGGATAGCGTCGAGGGATTGGGTTTGGATCCCTACGGCAACCCTCGCAGAATGAAGTACCGCAACTCGATCGCCTACGACGAATACGCGGTGCTCGTCGGTGACTTCGAGACGATTAACGATCCAGCGATTGGCAAGGCCTTGAAGAAACTGAAGCACTGCCATCCCGAGTGCCTGTCAAGTAAAAACGGTCGACATCCGTCGCTACGTTTCTATGGGCTTCGAACGATGCAAAAGAAGATTAATGGTGATCCTTCCAAGAGTAACAAAGGGCCCTTGGGAAGCGCTTTCAAGACGCGCAATCCCATACTGCCTCGCGAATATTTTGTGTCCGGTGGGATCAATCCCATGGTGCTGGAGATGAATAAGGGTGTCAAACACTCTCTACTCACTTGTCCCGGTAAGTATTCAGTGCGAGTGGCCACGTTTCGTGGCAACGTGGTGTTGGACCAATCCCGGATCCAGCGGATTGCGTCGAACAACGAGCGTATGGAATCGCGGCTGGCACAGGCGGCTGAAAAAGCCCATTCGCTAGCCGTCGCACTTCGCCAGCGAGGTGTTCAAGCCTATGAATTTCATGATCGTCACGAAAGCATCGTGACCATTGGAAGCTTCGATTCGGTCGGCACGCCACGACAAGATGGACCGACGGAGATCAATCCATCGATCTGGCGGATCATGACCGCGTATGGACCAGAAAAGAAAAAACTTCCGGGTTCAGCTCAGGCCACTGGCGTGATGCCCCGGTCGCTGGGCGGAGTTTCATTCGATATCCAGCCAACTCCAGTCGAGGTGCCCCGCAAGTCCGCGGCCAACACGATTGCTCAGTCCAAGCGCCGCTGAGATGTGAATTGTCCGGGACGCCATACCCATATTCGGGGATCTCTCGTCCCAGGTACCCGATCGTCACACGTTTCGCCAACACAGAATCAGAGGATATGAACGTCAGTATGGTGTCCCCAGGATGGCGTCAGGCATTTTTTTGGACAATCCCTGCAGCCGATTAGAACCGCTGGTGCCACTGGCAGTAGAAGAAATCCGCATCGGTAACGGTCGCTCCGTTGCCGCCGAGTCCAGCAGCTCCGCCCTGGATGTTCGCATGGCCAAAAACATCGCTACCCCAAAACGCGGAATATCCCAGCCAAAGGTCCGAACGGGGTGTCATTTTCAGAATTGCCAGAACATTCAATTCTTGACCGACGTCGGTGCCGGCGGCTCCTGTTGGATCATGATAAATCGCGGCACCGCCGGCGCTGTACAACGCGTCGCGAGATTCGGCCAGCTCGAAATTGTGATACCAAAAGAGAACCTTGAGGTCAGGGTCAGGGTTGAGAATTAGCTGGAGATTCACAATCCTGGATATTCTGGCGGGCGACGAAGTCCATAAAGCCGAGGTATTTGTGTCCCGAGGGAAAAAGTTGGTTGAAGGTTTTGGCCGTGGCCCCCGTTGAGTTATCACCCGTTGCGTAATCGTACCAGAACCAAAAAACCGGGTTCCAGGGAAGTTCCGAGAATTTCTTGCCCAATCCCAATACTGTTCGGCACGAAATGTGCCTGGGTCCGCCCCCACCGAGCTCGCTCGGCGGAGCGCAAGATTCTTCACTAACGCGACCCGCGCTCACCGACGCCACCTCCGAGCTTGCTCGGTGGAGCGCAAGATTCTTCACTAACGCGACCCGTGGTCACCAACGCCGCCTCCGAGCTTGCTCAGCGATTTTCTGGGGGCCATTTATTTTACCTCAGTACCATCGGGCCGTCTGAGCCCGGCGGGCCTATTATTTGAACCGGAAGTCGAGTTGGTAGTCGTATAGCCATGGAATA
>Ga0310121_10001627_pt1 | contig 22565 bp, 15 predicted proteins | sample CB27_Tmax_986_MG_FD_203504 | JGI IMG/M metagenome (GOLD analysis project Ga0310121, IMG submission 203504) | Marine microbial communities from Western Arctic Ocean, Canada - CB27_Tmax_986 | ecosystem: Environmental > Aquatic > Marine > Oceanic | place: Canada: Western Arctic Ocean | collected...
GACCGGCGAAACCCTGTGGCAGTTCAAGACCGGTTCGAGTGTCAATTCGACCGCGATCACTTATACGCACAACGGTCAGCAGTATGTCAGCGTGGCGTCCGGTCTCGGGGGTCTCCTTGCCAATCGCTATGCCCGAGGTCTGGTGCCGACTGGTGGCTCGGTCTGGACGTTCGCACTGATGGCGGAATAAACCGGACTGGTCAGTCTTCTCGCCTCCATTTGGATGCTGCCTGGCTGGAGGTTTTTCTTGTGGAACTCTGGATACTTTAGAGCCTAGAGCCGTTACCCTTCCCATTTCATATTTAATGGCGACAGGACGAACCGGCCAATCAAATAAGCCGTAACTTTCCGCACTGCTGGACCCTTGATCGTGGTGTAATAGTCGCGGAGGGTCATATGAAGCTTGATCTCAGCTCATTGCGGGTCGGCGTAGTCACAGCGGTCATCGTCGGCCTTGGGATTGGCACTAGCAACGGTCAGTCACCAGGGTCAGATCCGCCACGGACTGCCTGGGGTACCCCTGACCTGCAGGGTGTCTGGACTTCTGGGACCTTAACTGATCTAGAACGCCCCGAAGAATACACCGGACAGGCGTTTTTGAGCGAAGAAGATGTGGCGGCTCTCGAAAGCGAAGCCGCTGAAAGGAAAGCCGTTTCACTTAGCCAGAACTATGTGCCGAGACTCGATCCTGTCACGGGTCGCCCGCTTTCCCAGATTCAACCGGGGCAACAATTCGGGGTTGGTACATACAATCCGCAATATGTCGATTGGGGGACACGGACTTATCCGTCGAGACGGACGTCGCTGATCGTAGATCCTCCGAACGGACGGATTCCCTACAAACCTGAGACGCTCGCGACCCAGCGGCAGTACGGAGCTCCTCCGTACGATTCCCACGCCGACCTCGACACGGGAGAACGTTGTCTTGGAGACGGGCCTCTAGAGATGATCTGGCTTGGCTACAACCCAAATCATCAGATTGTCCAGACCGCGGACCATCTCGTGATTCTCCATGAGATGTATCGGGAGCGTCGCATTATTCCGGTCAACGCGGGGCCGCATATCGCTGCCGACATCCGGCAGTGGAACGGAGACCTGCGGGGCCGATGGGAGGACAATACGCTGGTCGTCGAGTCCAAGCACTTTACCGACAACTGGCGAGATTACCGGTTTAACGAAGTCTGGCGAGCCCCATCCGCAACGCTGGAATTGGTCGAACGCTTTACGCGCCTCGACGTCGACACGTTATTGTATCGCGTGACGGTCACCGACCCGGTGAGATTCACAAGCCCGTGGACGGTCGAAATGTATTTAACAACAGACCAGGCCGCGGCCGGTGTGTCGCAGGGTCCGATTTACGAATTCGCGTGCCACGAGGGGAATTACGGCGGTGAGAACATTCTGACCGGCGCCCGTGCTGTCGACAAGGTCGCCAGTACCGAATCGAGGTAACTCGACACTCACGTTCGCTAGTCGACCCCAGTCAAATGGGGTCGACTAGCCTACCGCCGCCAGTAGGCTGTGCAGGCCCGATGCGTCTCAATGGTCAAACGCGACGATCATCTGGAATGACTGCTTGCGACCTTCTCTTCGGCCCGAGCCCCCGCCAGCTGACCCGTCAATCCATAATTTCCCTCGTGACACGCGTACTCAAAGAGATGAGAAATTGGTGCGGTCTGTTGCACGCTCAGGGCTGACTGCAGCGTCACGAGAGGCCACCCGGCAGTCCAGGGCCGTGTCCAAGCCGATGGATCGTCGACGGTGAACTCATAGCGAAGCGTGTCAGCGTCGACACGTGTGAACCGTTCGACAAGACGGAGTTTCGCCGTAGATCCCATGAACTTCGTCTTCGCAGTGAAATTTGTCGTCTCGACGGTCAATGTGTCACCGTTCCAATAGCCACGCGAGTCTCCAAGCCACTGGCGGATGCCTTCTCCAACATGTGGACGCCGGTCCAACGGTACGATGCGTACGTCATGAATCATTTCATTGAGAATCACTACATGGTCGGGGGTCTGCAACAGCTGGAAATTGCTGTTATACGTGGTCGGAAGCATCGGTGGTCCGGCACTCCGCCACAAGATACAGCGCTCAGCCAAGCCTCGATCCTCAGGACCAGCAGGGAGTTCTCGATCATCGCGCCGCGCGGGTCGAGCCCCCGGTTGGTAGGGAATCCTCCCATTCGCCGGATCCACGATCAGTGACGTCTGCCGAAGCATCCGACCCCGGTCACGCCAGAACTCGTTATACGCGCGGCCAACGTCGGTCCTGCCGTCTGGCGTATCGGATTGACGATCCCCGCGCCCAGATCCGGCGCGCTGATCACCGTCGATCCGCACAAGTTCACGTCTCGTCGATTCTGCGACTTCTTCTTCCGTTAACGTTTCCCTACCTGTCAGGTCGCTGGACCGTTCGAGTGGCGTCAGCGTGGAGCTGGTCCAAATCTCCTGCAGGTTCGGGTCACCCCACGGGGTTTTGGCCTGGCCAGCGGCATATGCTGGCGCCAGTAATGCCACCGCAGTCATTGCCACAAACACGAAACATTGGTCATTCATTGCGCTCCTCCATTCTGTCTTTCGAGACGACCAGCGTTGCACAGCTCCTCCGAGTCACCAAATAGACAGAAACTGCTGCATTCTACTCCTCCGCCGGGAGAGAACTGTGGCGCCAGCGGTGCCTTCCTAAGTTTCTAACCTATCGGACCTGCGATCGTGGTGTGATCACTGCCTGGGGGAACTAAATGAATTTTCTACTAATGCCACTACGCGTCTCTGTAATCGCAACCGTTCTCCTGTGTCTGTGTGTTACTAAGGCCAATAGCCAAACGCCATGGTTCGACCCACCGCAGACATCCTGGGGCGATCCAGACCTGTAAGGTGTATGGGACTTCCGCACCATCACACCCCTAGAACGGCCAGACGACCTGGCCGGCCGAGAGTTCTTGACCGAGGAAGAGGCAGCGACTTTTGCCGATATTCAGACTCGACGTCAGAACCGAGATCTAATCGATTCCGAACAGGGCGGACTGAATTACGCTCCGGAATCAGACGGCGGTGTTGTTCCCTACAACGAGTTCTGGTATGACCGAGGGACGTCGGTAATTTCTTCAAGACGCACGTCACTGATCATCGATCCTCCAGATGGCCGTCTTCCACCGTACACGCCTGAGGCCCAAAGAAGCGCGGACGCTCAGAGAGAGAGAGGCCGTGAAGAGCAACGTGGACGTCCCAGAGCTGACGGCCCGGAGGACCGGGGCACTGGCGACCGGTGCATCCAGCACGGCAAAGCTGGCCCGCCGATCAGTCCAGGTGGCTACAACAACAACATGCAGCTTTTTCAAGCACTTGACCATGTCGCAATTCTCAACGAGCAGATTCACGACGTGCGCCTCATCCCAGTCGACGGGCCTCCGCATCTGGGGCCAAAAATTCCCCAGTGGATGGGGAATTCGCGCGGCCGCTGGGAAGGCCGAACGCTCGTGGTCGAAACGCGGGATTTCAACGGGAGGCATCAACAGGTCGGTCGCCCGAGACGGAGCTCGGGCGAACAGCTCGTCTTGATCGAACGATTCACACGACTAGACGTAGAAACATTGATCTACGAGTACACTGTCACCGATCCAGCCACATGGGTGACCCCTTGGACCGCACAGATTCCTATGAAAAGGAATCCGGATCAGGTCTACGAGTACGCATGCCACGAGGGGAATTACAGCCTGACGACGATCCTCAGAGGCGCTCGACTTGAAGAGAAGGCTACTGAAGCAGCTGCCAGATAGCGCCAGGTGTTCTTTCTAAACGGGGTTCTTATTACAGGGTTCCAGAGAAACCGACCAGCTAGGCGACCAGGACTCCGCCAAACCCAACCAGGACATAGCGGTTGCGATCCGATGTGGCGGAGCACCACAACTACCCCTCGGATTCATGCGTGTGTGTGCGGTCGTCGTGTAGACGTCTAACTTCCACCGTGGGAGTTTCGCCTCATTTTGATTGGAATTAGGGTCTCTTCGCACTCAGCTCACGCCGCTTGACTGGCAGGGAATAGCGGCCGCGTCGGTCTTGTCAACAACTCCTGCGGTAGCCAACACGGACATCGGTTCGGTCCGTCGATGGTGCGTCAGTCGAGATCTCCCCCCAGTCCGAACGTGAAGATGGCGTTACCGGCTGCCACGGTCACGTACTGCTTCCCAGCTACGGCGTAACTCATCGGGCCAGCATGCACCCTTCCACCGACGTAGATCTTCCACAGTTCTTCCCCCGTCACCGCGTCAAGTGCGAAGAAGAAGCCGTCGCGAGTGCCACCAAAAACCAAATCGCCGGCAGTCGACAACAAGCCGGACGTCGACCGGGGTTGCACCGGGAACTCCCACTTTATATCTCCAGTCTGTGGAGAGATGGCCCTCACTGCGGTGAAGTATTCTTCGTCGGCCAGAGGCGTCTCGCCTCCACCCGCACGAAAGCTTTGCCCCGGAACGGTGTATTCGACCGGGCGAAGAAAATATTTCGTCTCTCCGTCGTACGCCATCACATAAATAAGCTCGGTCCTGGGACTATAGCTGGGAGACCACCAGTTTGAACCACCGGTGATGGAGGGCGACACCAGCGTGCCCTCTTCCGTAGGTGCGGTATTTGGCCTCACGATCGGTCGGCCGTTTTCGTCGAGACCGTCTGCCCACGTTTGTTTGGCATAGGGCTTTCCTAGAAGGAACTCGCCCGTCTCGCGGTCAAGTACATAGAAGAAGGCATTACGGTTGGGCCACAACATTAGTTTCCGCTGGCGGCCATCGAATTCCGCATCGGCCAGCACCGGAATCTGCGTCGAGTCCCAGTCGTGAATATCGTGCGGTGTGAACTGGAAATGCCATTTCAGAGCTCCCGAATCCACATCCAGTGCCACCACCGAATCAGAGTAGAGATTATCGCCACGGCGCACCTCTCCATCGTAGTCGGGACCAGGGTTACCGGTGCCCCAGTACACCAGATTGAGTTCAGGATCGTAGGAGCCGGTCATCCAGGTTGCCGAGCCACCGGTTCGCCACGACTCACCCTCCCAGGTTCGGTTGGCGGGATCGTCCGGTCCGGGTGTCGTATAAAACCGCCAGTCACGATTGCCGGTCTCGATGTCATATGCGTCTACGAAGCCACGAATACCGTACTCACCACCCGCGATCCCGGTGACTATCTTGTTTCCGACCACTAACGGAGCGGCCGTCTTGCTATACCCCGGTTGATTGTCTGAGACGGTAGATTGCCACATGACGCTACCGGTCTTCGCGTCAAGCGCCACGAGCTGACCATCCAGCGTGCTCATGAACAGTTGATCCCCAAAGACGGCTACCCCGCGATTGTTGCGCCCACAACAGAAAATCATGTCATCTGGCAGTTCGTGGTCATATCGCCAGTACGGCCCTCCGGTCTGAGCGTCGAGTGCAATGACGTTGCTGGGTGACTCGGTGACATACATGACGCCGTCAACGACGAGTGGCGTTGTCTCGGCCTGATCGAGGGTCTGCAGTTGGCTGACCCACTGTATCTGGAGACCCGACACGTTTCTTTGATTAATTTGGTCAAGACGGGTGTACCGCTGGCTCTTGTAGCCGCCTGAGTACATCAACCAGTTCTCAGGCTCAGCCTCGGCGTTCACCAGTCGATCAGTTGTGACCGGCCGCATGGTGGGTTCCGTGTTCTGCGTACTCGACTGCGCCCGAGTGATATCTTTTCCCCCCAGAATCAATGTCGCGAGCACGAGTGCCACGACGGACAAGCCTCGCCTTGTAGCCATGATGTCCTCCCTCATAATCCCGCATTCTTCATAGATTTCTGAAACCAACCGTATCAGCCAAACCCCGTACCAATTCAGCTTCGTATCGGCTCGGCCAGGCCTATTGCAACGCAGGTGTCGTCGCCGGCGGCCTTCGCCGGTGGGTGCCCTGCTCATAGGCATACCCCAACCTGAGTAGTATCGCCTCGGTGAATGGTCTTCCGAGAAACTCTAGACCGACGGGCAAACCGTTACCGGTGAAGCCCGCCGGCACCGTCAGGGCGGGATATCCGATAACTGGACTCAGTTGTCGATTGTTACCCAGTCCATATGCGTCCTCGCTGTTCATGTTGGTAAGGACATCAGACGCGATGACGGTCGTTTCGTGGTCGAATGTCGCGTAGACCAACGTGTCAAGCTCGTTGTCCACCATCACAGTCAGAACGGCTTGCCTCAGACGCTCACGGGCGTGCAGGATCGCCAGATAGCCGTAATCATCTGTGGACTTTCCCACGACGTCCATCAGTCCTTTCGCTCGCCTGGGCGTGACGATACCCGACAATAGAATGTCCTGAACCGTTTCGACGGGCGCTTCGACGTGCCCCGTCAGATACGCATTCATCGCCCGCTCGGTTTCATAGCTATTCCCAACATACGTTCTCTGCGCAGCATCGAGGCCTGGAACGGTAACCGGGTCGACGACAATCGCGCCGAGCCCTCGGAGATCTGCAACTGCCTGATCAATCACCGCTCGCACTTCTTGGTAATCGACAGCCGCTGGGTCTGTCTTGGAGTCCATGGCCTCGCGGATTACACCGACACGAGCACCTCGCAGACCATCGGCATCGAGACCTGCGACATACGACTCGGGTACCTTCTCCGCGGCGTACGCGGTGATCGAATCATTCGGGTCATAGCCAGCAAGCACCTCAAGCAGTCGAGCCGCGTCCCACACGGTCCGGGTCATCGGTCCCAGCGTGTCACTAGTCGGATTCGCTGGCATCATTCCATGTCGGCTGACGAGTGGCACGGTGGGACGTAAGCCGACCAGGCTGTGGACCGCCGCCGGACCACGAATGGATCCCCCGGTGTCCTCGCCAATACCGACCATCCCGAAGTTAGCGGCAATCCCAGCGCCCGTACCGCCCGATGAACCGCTGGGGTTGCGCGTTGGGTCATAAGCATTCCTGATCATGCCGAAAGCGGAACCGACGTAGCTGGACGCAAACTCGCCCATATTCGTCTTGGCCAGTATGATCGCTCCCGCCTCCTCCATTCGGGAAACAATCGTGGCATCACGTCCAGACACGAACCCCTCAAACAATGCCGACCCATACGTGGTCGGCATCTCACGGGTCTCAACCTGATCTTTGAGGAGCACCGGAATACAGTGCAGCTGACCGACCAGACCCGATGCCGCAAAATCTACGTCGAGTGACTCGGCTTCCTCCAACGCGCGGGGGTTCACGTACTGGATGGCGTTCAGCGTTGGTCCAATCTGATCGTACGCTTCGATTCGATCGAGGTACCGCTGCACCAATTCACGGCACGTGATTTGACTTGAGGCCAGGGCCTCGTGAACGTCTTCGATCGTAGTCTCAAGCAATCTGAAGTTCTGTGCACTGGCAACGCTGCAAAATAACAGCACGGCCACAACATTGGTCGAAATCCATCGTCCAAAACCCATGATCATCGCTGCGATCCTCTTAAAGCCACCAGCTCGGACCCTAACTTTGAGAATCATAGGTTCGGGCGAGCCACTTGCACGGATTCTATGCCAAACATCAATTAGTTCACGGGTGCACAGAATGTTCTTTTAGTGGAGCTCGGATGGCCGGTGCATGACATAGCGCACCAGCCGCCGGCGAGCCACTTCACCTGCATAGATATTGCCATCGAAATCCACACCCAAGAACTCGATCCCAGCCCCAATATCCTCATCAGCCTGCGGGATAAAGTGGGTCACCCAGGCCTGTTCGGTCTTTAAATCTCCGATCCGGATCCCCTTCTCCCACCCTAAATTACTCCGCCAGTTATCAGGGGGGCCAGTCCGTACCATTCCGGACAGTCCATCGCCAGCGTACAGGATATCGTTATGGTCGATGAACAGCCCGCTCGGCTTACCATAATGCGTCCAAATGTGAAGAAGCCTGCCTTCTTGATCGAATACCTGGATTCGACTGTTGCCACGGTCCGCGACGTAGATCTGACCTCGAGAGTCGATCTTGATGTCGTGTGGGTCGCTGAACCGAGCTCCTTCCTTACTCTCGGAACCAACACCACCGCCAACCTCTAAAAGAAAAGTCCCAGCACTTGAGAACTTGACGATACGGTTGTTTCCTCCTCGATGCCCGTCGGACACCCAAATGTCACCACTGGGAGTCACCACCACTCCGGAGGGTCCGTTGAAATGAGCGGGGCCATCACCCCACACTCCCGCCTCTCCCAGTCTCATCACCACCTCGCCCTGCTGGTTTAGCTTCAGGACCTGGTGTCCTATGCCCAGGCTCTCGCCGAGCGTGGCTCGACGATCACCATGTGACCCTCCCTCGGTCACCCACAAAAAACCCTCATGGTCGAGGAAGAAACCGTGAGGAAACGCAAAAAGTCCGCCTCCAAAACTGTCGACTAGATTTCCGTCAAGATCGAATTTCATGATCGGATCCAGATCGGTGCCAGCGCACTCGTTTGCACCACAGCGGTCCAGAATCCAGAGGTGCCGTCCATCGGGATCGGGGAACACCCCACTCACGGTCCCCATCGTCCTCCCTTCGGAAAGCTTCTCCCAGCCGAACGTAGCGCGATACGGGTTCGTCGTCGAGGACTGAGCGTTCATTCCCCCGTCTAGCATCAAGTACGCAACGATACCAACAGTCAGCGCATACCCGATTCGATTAGCGTGTAACATCGAAACCCTCTTTCTCATAATTGAATTGTGTCGGCCGGCCTACAGCCTACGACTCAAGGCAGACGGAGTGCCACCAAAGAACCCGGCAGATCTCGGCCGGCTATCTGTACCACGATGTACTGCCGGCCCTCGTGCATGTAGCCCATCATGCCGTACTGGCCAGGGGCCGGAAGTTCGACAGTACCGATCCGGTCGCCGCTCGCCTTGTCCAGTGCGTGAAGAACCGACGCGCCTCCGGAACCCTCCGCTGTGAGGAGTAATGTCTTCGTCGCCATCGTCACGGCGCGTGACGTTTGTCCCGTGTTCGGAAGGTCAACATTCCGTAGCGCCGGATGATTTCGAATGCGCTCTGGGGTCTCACCGTTCAATGCCTCCCAAAGATGCTCTCCGGTGTTCATATCGATCGCCACGATCCGACTATACGGAGGTTTGTAGATCGGAAGACCTTGAGGCCCCCGAAAATCTCCACGGTTCACAACGGCAAAGTCGGCAATCGTCGTGCCCGTCGTCATGATGTCGTCCGGTTCATCCAACAGACTGCCTGGTACAATGTTCTCAGACCGGCAACCCCGCACCGTCGACACATAGAGAATCCCCGTCTCCGGGTCTGCAGACGTCGGACCGTGGATGTTGGTCGCCCCGCTCGGGCAACTAACGAAGGATCGCAACCCAGATGGATGACCGGTCTGGATCGGGGGATTAAAAATCGGCCCGAGCCGGTAGTTCTTGACGATCTCAAGTGCCTCCTCTCGAAGTTCTGGTGTGAAGTCGATCAGGTCATCCTCGGTCAGCCCCAACATTTCGTAGGGCAACGGTCTTGTGGGAAACGGCTGGGTCGGAGACAGTTGCTCGCCAGGAACCTCCGATTGTGGCACCGGTCGCTCCTCGATCGGCCACACCGGTTCACCTGTCGCCCGGTTGAAGGTATACGCCAAGCCTTGCTTTGTCGTCTGAACTACAATCGGAATCCGCTCATTGTTCACCGTCACATCCATGGCGACCGGTGCCGTCGGGTTGTCGAAATTCCAGATATCGTGATGAACGGTCTGAAAATGCCATTTCCGCTCTCCGGTCTGTACGTCCAGAGCGATGACGCTCGTCCCGAACAAACCATCACCCGGTCTGAATCCACCATAGAAGTCAATCGTCGGCGGATTTGTTGGAATGTACACGAGACCTCGCTCTGGATCAGCTGACATCGGTGCCCACGACGAAACATCTCCGGTCCACCGCCACGCGTCGTTTTCCCACGTCTCATGACCAAACTCTCCAGGTCGCGGAATGACATGAAACTTCCACTTGTGTTCGCCGGTTCTGGCGTCATAGGCGAGAATATCGCCAGGCACCATCTCGATCCGAGTCTGGTGGTACCCCTGCTCAGCAGAGTTACCAACGATCACGACGCCGTTCACAACAATGGGTGGTGACGAGCTGGTAATGTGCCCGAGCTCTCGCGGGACTCCGAGGTCTGCATCGTAGGGAGCGCCATCCCAACTCTGCCAGGGTCCCCAATCACTAATAAGGTCTGGAATCAGGTCGACTGTTCCTGTCTCGGGAAAACCAGTCAAATTAACGTCGCCGCCCCAGTTCTCCAAAGGAAGCCCCGTCTTGGCATCGAGCGCGTAGAGAAAGAAGGCGGGACTGGAGATGTAAATCACCCCTCGACCATCAATATCTCCATAGGCCACACCTTTCCCATAGCCGTTACGCATTCCCCGATCGAAGCGCGTCGTATGAGGTTCACGGAAGACCCAGACGGTCTCGCCGCTCGATGGATCGATTGCGGCCACCGTCCGGCGTTCACCGGCAACCGTGTAAAGCAGGCCGTCGACGTAAAGCGGCGTAGAGCGGGAGACGCTAAGGGGAGCCGGTCCAAAATTGTCACCCCGCCACACCCACGCCACGTCGAGGTCATTAAAATTGTCACCGGTAATCTGATCGAGTGGGGAATAGCGCGTATGCCATGCATCACCGCCGATATAGCGCCACTCACCCTCCGCCACGCCCGGCCCTTGTGCGGTCAGTACTCCCTCAGTAAGTGCAATTACACCGACGGCCAACGTCAGGAAAACATATACAGGTCTGCTCTTCTGAAAAAACGTCTGGACAAACTCAATCATCTACGAACCCTCCGATACATCGACTTAACTGAACACATCCTCATCTTCCGTCGCCTGAAACAGAGCCTCTCTCCGGCTGGTCGATGGAAAGCCTAGCCACCACAGCCCAGTGCGCCGCGAACGTGGGAAACGCGCGAAAAAGCAGCGGCGAGAACCGCCCCTAGTTATGAAAGATTCTCTCCAAACACGTTTTCAAGATGACGCCGGCAAAGCCATTTTACGCCCAGCCACGCCGTGACTCCACTTCCCACGCAAGATTACCGGATAACCGCTTCGTCTCCCTTCATAGGTGGAGTCACAGAAAGTTCCTCGCGTTTGATCAGCAAAAGCCGAAAACAAAGTAGGGACGAACGGGATATCGGATAGCCGACCCTCTCTACCGAGACAGTAGGTATGTCAGCTTGATGGCAAGTTGCCGATCACGCAACCATGGGGAACTCCTCCGCATACCCGCAATTTGCGGCACGGTGTCGAGCCGCAACTCGTCGTAGGCAATGTAGATGTCGCTCCCCGGATTGTAGATCCAATTAAACCGAACACTCGTACTGATCTCGTGTGTCGTCGAGTTGTATTGCGACAGCGTGCGCAACGTCATCTCGGGTGATAGCGCAAGGTCGAAGTTCACCGAAGCGAGGTCTGCGGTGAACGCTCCTACCGGAAGGTCGACATCACTTCGGCTTAACCGACCTTCGGCCGCGATCGAGCTCGTGATCCGCACACCAAGCATGCCACTCATGTCGCGCCGGTTACCGCCAAAGAACGTCTGCGGCTTGTATCCGGCCTCCCCAAACACTCGCCTCGACGGATCGGTTGTGTACGAAAAATTCCACTCGCCAAAGCGATAGGCACCGGCCGGAATCGTGACCTCAGGTGTAATGTGAAACGGCAGATCAAGCTGTTCGAAAATGTCGTTATACCAGACAACAAACGACGCCCCATTTTCAAAGTAAGTCCCGATCATGTTATGAAATCGCCGAGTCAGAAGGCGATTATGCTGGTCCGTTGTGTACGTCACGTTCCACATCGGATCAAACTGCCGGATGCCCCATTTGCCTGGCCGCGGATCCCACTCCGTGTGGAGCTTTGATGTCCGAATCCCGACACGTGGCACAAACCCCACCTCGGCGTTAAAACCATCCTGAATATCGGTGTATTCGGCTTCAATGCGCCATGATGGGCTCAGCCACTTCGCGCTCAGGTACCCGGCACCATCACCCGTCGAAATACCGGGAGTCTCAGTCTTCGCGATAAAACTATTCACAACGAAATTTGGATGCACGGCCAGGATCGCGTCAGCCGCGAAAGTACGATTGAAATGAGTGCCGCCGATCGATTCTTTATTGATGACGAGGCCACCGACCTGGGAGCGAGCCAGAATGTCTCGACTGTATCGCCCAACAAAAAAGTTCTCGCCTGCCTCCCCGAATGCCTCTTGCGTCTGTATGTTCATCACGGCGATGTTGTGCCGATCGACTTTTCCGGTCAGCCGTGCCCCTCCGACGATCGGAACGGGCCGACCTGAGTTAGACAATCCGATCCGCCGTGTGAAGAACAGATCGACTTGGCGTCGAAATCCTTGTGTCGCGACACCGAACATCCCGGCGTTTTCAAGAAAGAAGTCACGCTTTTCAGGGAAAAACAGCGGGAACCGGGTCAGATTTACCTGCTGCTCGTCCACCTCTACTTGGGCAAAGTCGGTGTTGAGTGTGAGATCCAGATTCAAACCCGAAGAGACCCCATATTTCACGTCGAGGCCTACGTCATTAAAGCCAGATCCGTCGAGCTGAGTCTCCCTCAGATCCTGTCTGCCGCCGGCAAGGACGTACGGTGTAACCCGTAGGTCCATACCTCTGTTGACATTGGTGATGCCCGAAAGAGTTCCCGCCAGACTGACGCGAGTCAAGCTGTACGCCTTTGGGATCGGCGCCCAGAACACTTGTTCATTCTTCCGGCGGATATTTCGCATGAAATTGACGCCCCACACCGGCCGCTCGTCTTTCGGAAAGCGCAAAGTCACCATAGGGATAGCGATTTCGGCAACCCACCCATCGACCGTACGCTGCGCAGAGACGTGCCATACTCCATCCCAGTTGATGTTGATGTTCGAACTATTTCCTCGGAAGCCACCCTCACCTTCTGCGGCGACTTGTTGCTCCAGTTTTGCGCCTAGCGGATTCGTCACAAACATGTAGCCGGACCGGCGGTCATGAAAGGTATCGAGGATGATCTGAAAGTTATCCTCCTCAAGAAGACGTGGAGAGTCGCGTCGCTTCTCCGTTGCGATCACGCCGCTGGCCTGCGAATCGTAGGCTTCAACACCGATGTAGAGTGTCTGTGCATCGTAGAGCAGCCGCACCAGCGTTCGTTCCGTCGCGGGATCACCCTCAGTCGGCTCCTGTTGAACGAACTGGTCAATAACCGCCGCTTCAAGCCACACGTCTTCGTCGAGTTGGCCATCCAGGACCGGACCGACCTCGACCCAACGCGGCTCGACCTGGAACCGCTCACTCGGTGGAAGGTTCGCCTCGGCGGACTCGAGTACGAGCGCCTCTTCCACTCCATTTCCACCCTCTGTCAAACCGTCTGTCGGTTCTCCCGGCTGAGAGAACGCCGGAACAGCGAGGGCACATAAGACTGGGACCAGTGCCACAGCCCGGCAAGAGCACAGCGCCTGATTCATAGCACGTCAAGTCCCATGGTTAGATGCCAAGTTTCCGGTCGCGGACTGGGACGTCGCGAGAAGATCCACAAGTGCGACGTGCGAGGGAGTTTAATAAACCTGACAATTGTGGTTATAGCTAAACCAAACCTGCAAGCGATAGTCGCCGAAGCAATAAGCCCCGTGTCCAGGTCCTGATTGGAGTGTCATGGCCCCATGCCATGTGCGGTCGGCCCACAACACATCGTGCAAGAACTTCCTCCATCAGGCGGCTCGGGCATGAAGGGGGTTGCCCACTGGACATCCATCACAGTACACACGCCCAACCAAAAGTTGTTATCGAAGGTTGGTGGTTAATCCGATTACCAATTAATCCTACCGTCGGCCATCATTCTCTCAGTTGGCCACCACAGAAAACGCTTGCCCTTTTCAACGACTTCACCCTCAAGCTCCGCAATTCCCTTGTCTGCTCAACCTTCTAGCCTCTTGGGTCGCGCAGGCCAGTACGCGATGTCAAGACCAAGCCACTCAAGAACTCAGATCACCGCGAGCTGGTGTTCTCGGCTTGCTCAACCGCTCTCGAACCGGAGAGCTGTCCAAGCAACCCATAGTTCCCTTCGTGACAGGCATACTCGAACATCTGCGGTATGTGCATCCCATCGATGCCGTTCATTAAGGATTGCAGCGCCCGCAGTGGATACGCAACCGTCCAGGGACTCTCCCAGGTCGTCGGATCACTTAGTGTGACTTCGTAATCAATGGTGTTTGCATCGACCCGTCTAAATCTCTCAATAAGATGGAGACCATCGAACGATCCTTTAAATGGTGCTTTGTCGGTGAAATTTTTCGTGTCAACGACCAGCACGTCGCCCTCCCACCGGGCACGCGAATCGCCCATCCATTGGTGAACATGTTGAGGAAGATGTGAGGATCCATCTACTGGGATGACCCGCACGTGGTGCTGCATTTCGTGCTCGATCACTACATAGCCCGGCGACTGCACAATTTGAAAATGATTGTTATAGCCCCCGGGAAGTCTCGGCAGATAGTTCATGATGCAGCGCTCGCCGAAACGTCGATCCTCCGGATTGTCCGCGCGGCTACCCCGGCCGTCTACCCCACCCTCGGTACCGTCAAGGGCCACCATGTCAGGATCCCACCCACCGTTCCAGAGATTACCCCGCGGATCCGCACCGCTATTAAACAAGCCCCTCGCCTCGGCCCATGGCGCGTATCTCTCGCGCGCCTGTGATGTCAGCGCCGGCATTTTTCCATTCGGCGGATCCACAATCAGCGACGTCCGTTCAATCGGATTCCCTGGCACCGGAAACCAGAGGGCGTTATACGCTCGGCCGACGTCGGTTACCGCTCCAGGATCGGAATCGCGGAGGTCCCTGTTTTCACGCGATGCCTGCTGCTCCACCGTATAGCTCGCCAGTTCCTCTTGGTTCAGTTCAACCTTGCCCTCAAACCGATCGGGGCGCTCCAGCGGAGTACTGACGTCGTTCGCCCAGATCCCCTGTAGGTCCGGTTCGCCCCACGGCGTCTGGAATGTAGCGGTGGATGACGGCTGGCCCATGGCCGGTGAAGGTGCCACCAACCCGACCATACCTACGATCGTTAACAGACTCCCGGCGGGAAGCGAGCCGAACGATAGATGACGCATTCGAGTCCTCCTGTATTTCAGACTGTCCATTTGTGGAAAGCTAAAGAACGACCAATCCAGGATAGCCTTCAAACGCCCAAAAGGAAACGGGTAAGTTCCCAGGTCCGTGCCGCCGAAATGGTAAATGAATCCGGTACGTCAATACACGCGAAATAACACAGTGGGCACAGGGGGATCAGCAGAATGACAGTGAACCGCTGCATGTCTTCTGACACACTTTAACCGACACCGTGAGATCGCTCGTGCAGAGTGCATGCCCTACCCTACGGGTTTGGTTCCGTCAGCATTTCTTCAAACCTCGATTCGGCACTTGCCACCATCTCTGTCCATCCCGCAGAGTCAAGACAGCTTGCACACTGCGAGTTGACAGGAAGATCAGGGTTCAGCGCCTCGGACTCAGACCGTACGTGATTGTGCAAGAAAAGATCGGGAGGGTCGAGTTCCTTGAGCACGCGAAGGGTTCGTTGTGTGTCTTCGACGACAGTCGGGTGCCTCGGATTGTCGATAAGAGGGACACCAGCGTTCGGAATCTCACCACCACGGAAGGCGACGTTGTAAGTCTGACCGCCCTCTTCCACCGTCGTCATCCACATCGTCGCCCCCTGCGTGTGGCCACCAGTCCATACCGCGCGCAAGGTCATGCCACCGATAGCTAGTGTGTCACCATCCTCCACCACGCGAGCAACTTCGACAGGTTCCCAGCCTTCATCTCCCAGAGCCGAATTGTCCGCGCCCGCTTCAATCGCCACGGCATCGCCACCGAGTGCGACAATCTGCGCACCCGTTGCTCTCTGCATCGCCGCGTGGCCCTGCATATGATCGACATGGGCATGGCTGTGAAGCATGAACTTAATGTCTTTCACATCGAACCCGAGCGTCTCGACGTTCGACACGATCACGTCGTGCATCTCAACCGTACCGGTGTCGTGCAGAATGTGCCCCTCTGGTGTGGTGATGAGATAGGACGCTAGTCCTTTCGCACCCACGAAATAGATGTTCCCCAGGACGCGGAACGGTTCAGCCGGCTCGGCGTCCGTGGTGTGCCATCGCTCTCTCGCCTCCTGAGAGATATACGGTGACTGCGCAGACAGTACGGCTGAACTCAATACAACGAGTGCACAGATAGAACGCATACAGACCTCCCTGAACGGTGAGTGTGACAGTCGCGTGCCGGGCAGATGCATCAAAACATTTCCCGAATCAATTTCGACAACTAATGCTGTTTCCTGAGATTCCGGTGCACATTGTATCGTATGGGCTGGAGTGGCACCGATTTACAACGATGCGCCAGTCTGCACGGACAAAGGTAAGAAAGTCGATCGACGGAAATACATTTGACGTGGTCAGGAGCACCTGTCGGGGACGGCCTGGGTTGACGGTCTCATCGCTCCCTTACCCCTAATACTCCGCGTTAAACAGATTCTTCATCGCAAGCGTAAGCCGAGCGGGACCCTTGATCCATGAGACGGATGCGTCGAGTAGTGTGTAAGGATCGAATTAAAAGGTGTTGTCCCGATCTACCTGCACGCTGCTCACGTGTTTCACGTTCATGGCCGTTTCGAAGGATTGCGTCGGATTCGTAATGAATCCCCAGTTGACGACGTAGTCAGGGGATATCCCAAGAAGGTCGACTATCTTGGGATGGCTCGACTAACAGATAAGTCAGGGTGATCCTCACTAGAACGATACCTCCAAGGCCAGTCGGGCCGAGCGAGGAATTGCGGCGTGGAAGTGCACGTCCCCGACAGCCTCTGGCTCGTCGCGAAGGCGCGACTCGAAGAAGTAGTCGATGTCGGATACCTCCGCATCGAGGAGGTTAAACCCTTCCAAACTCAACCGGACTCGGTCGGACAATTTGTATCCGATCACGGCGTTGACGAACGACGTTGACTCGGACTTAATACTGTTGTTTTCGAGTAGTGCGCGTGGTCCGAAGTGTCGTAGACGGACGCCTCCGAACGGTCCGGAGACGACACCGTCGGGCGGGTTCACTGCAACACCTCCCGAAACGACACGGTTCAGAGCCCCGGGAACGAAGTCTTCGCCAGCAGGGACATCGATAAACCGCGCGCGGGAGAACGAGACGTCCAGGTCTACGGTTGTCCACGGGTTTGGGGAAAAGTAGTTACTGACTTCGAGGCCCGCTCGGTGGGTGCCTGGTCCGTCCTGGGTGCTGCCCGAGTCACCGACATAGATGAGTTCCGAATCAAAGCTGAGATACCAGACAGTCGCCGTCGTCTGCAGCCTGGGCACCGCTACCGTCCGGATACCAAACTCCATCCCGTTGGCCCGGGCGAACGCCGGCGAAGGATTAGCCTTCTCGTTCGTGAAGGGATCCGCAGTCAGCATGATGCCCAGGGCCGAGTTGGAGTGGAACCCAAGTCCCCAGTTCGTATAAAGCTCGGTTCCACCCCACGGGCCAAATGCCGCCGATACCTTCGGGCTCATGATGCCCGCGGTCTTGGTGCCTGAGTTGAGAGGGTTCTTAGCCATCACGTCCCAGTGATAGAAGTCTCCGCGTAATCCGAATGTCGTCCGTACTATGCGGCTCCATTCGACCTCGGTTTCTCCGAAGAGGCCAACGGTGTATTGGTCGACGTCATCGGCACGCGCTGTCGAGATCCGCTCGGTCGCTCGAGTGCGGTACAACCCCAGCGGCCCTCCCACTGAATCGTTCCGAAACTCCATACCAAACGCACTCTCAGACGGTTTACCGCCCACACGCGCCATCCGCCTCTGGGTCAGTTTTCCACCGGTCGTCCAACGCTCTTCAAACTGTTCGAACTGGTCGCCGTTGACCGGATCATTCAAAAAATACGTGAAGTTGTGAAACAACTGAACACCGTACCGTTGTGCATACCCGGTCACGCGTGTCGATCTATTGGAATCCGACCACTGCCGGTCGATCGACCCGGCATACCGGTAAGTTTCGCCACCATCCGTCTCTTCGATAAATCCGAAACGGCCGATTGCGCCGCTCTCGACAGCGCGCCGAGGGATTTGATCGGTCGAATGCCAGTGATTCGCATAGCCCATGACCGTCGCTGACAATCCGTTACGCGCATCACCCTGGCTGTACCGGAGAACGCCATTGAATTTGTCCAGCCCGTTCGGACTCTCCCAGGGACCATTATCTTGCTCATACTCTAACGCCGCCAGAACATTACCAGACCCGACGCGCGGGGAAGCCGCTCCCAGAAAACGGAGGTAACCAAAAGACCCGCTGCTGAATTTAACGATTGGCCTGCGCAGAACATTGAAGTAACTGATGTTCGCGGAACCGGCCGATGAAAAATCCCCGGTCTCCGCGTAATACGGTCCTTTCCGAAACTGTACACCGCTGACCAATTCCGGGATGAGAAAGTTGGAATCTGCGTAGCCCTGCGAGTGCGCGTGACTGGGCATATTGACCGGAACCCCAGCAATCGTTTGACCGAAGTCGAAGCCGTGGTCCAGATTGAAGCCACGGAGATAGTACTGGTTAGCCTTACCCTCGCCGCTGTGCTGACTGATGATCATCCCCGGCACAGTCTCCAGAACCTCGGCCGCTCTGTTGATCGGCCGCGCTTCCAGCTGCGCCGCGGTGATAGCGCCTTCACTGCCTGCGGTGGCGACACCGACCAGGCTCTCCTGGGGATTCTCTAAGTCGGCCAGGTTTCTAAACGTTCGATGTGCCGTGACCGTGATGTCTGCACTCGCGGCCACAACCATGAAGGTGTTGGTCGACACTGTGGCACCAGCCATCACGACGATTTCCCGCCTGATGGTGCTGAAGTTGAGGAGGCGGAACGTCAGCTCGCCCGGACCTCTCGACACATTTACAAAGCGGTACGCTCCCGCATTGTCGGTGACAGTCTCGATCAGTAGCTGTGTGGCGGCCGGTACGAACTGGACTATAACACCAGAAAGCGAAGCATTAGTCTGATCGAACACCCGACCTTCCACCGTGCCGCCCTCCTGCGTAAAACCTGAGATGGAAGCTAACAGCACAAAACTTACAGAGACTGCACTGACTCTTGCTGAGGACTTTGTTGTCTGCACTGGCTGAGGGCCGTCTTTTAATTATCCCAACTGTGACAGTGTTTCGCGAATATTAGATTGGCGCGGTTCCTTTTCTTAAACCGTCAGTCCTCACCCCGTTAAAACACTCCAAGGGTCTAGACAAGTCGGGCCAACTCTTTCGGCAGTGGCGATTCAAAACGTAGAAGGGCTCCAGACGACGGGTGCTTAAATTGGAGAGACGTCGCGTGCAATCCCAGCCGTCTGACGGGATTCGTCCGAGCGTCATACTTCCGATCGCCAACGATCGGACATCGGACATCGGCGAGATGCACTCGTAGCTGATTACGTCGACCCGTCTTTGGCGTCAATTCAACTAATGCGCATGTCGTAACTCGCTTCACCACCTGGTAATGCGTCACCGCATGACGTGTCCGCTCGCTGGGAGGGGTGCTGTGCACCTTAAACGGGTTACTCTCATCCAGGTATGATGTGATTATTCCACGATTAGCCGGCGGACTTCCCTCCACCACCGCCAGATAACGCTTGTCGGTCTCGTCCCAGTGCTCTTGCAGGACTCGCTTCGCCGCCTTGGTCTTTGCGAACACCATAAGCCCGGATGTGTCGCGGTCCAACCGATGGACGATCCACACCCGTGCCGAGCTCTGAGTGCTGCCGCCGCGTACGTAGTCAGTCAGAAACGCATACGCAGTCCTATCACCTTTCTTTGCGCTGGCAACGCTCAGCAGATTCTCGGGTTTATCGATGACGAGCAACGACGCATCCTCGAACAGGATCCTCATGCCTACCGGTAATAAGGCTTCTCGACGCACCTCGCTCTTGGCGTGAATGGACACCACGTCCCCGGTATCGAGAGGGTGATTGTCACGTGTCACAGATCGTCCGTTGACGTGAATCGACCCATACCTAAGCCACTGCCGCACCCGAGTTCTCTTCATCTCGGGACGACACTCAAAGAGAAAGTCCAAAAGCCTACCAGCGTGTTCGACAGTGTGAGACGCGACCATGACGATTCAACAACTCGGCTTTCCGTCAAAACCCAGCAGACTGCACCAAATGATCCCAAAATCTGAACCCAATGATTTCTACGGTAACTATGAAGGCGACGCCGAGCACAAGAGGAACCGCGACTCCAAAGCCGGCCCGCTCAGGCGTCGATGATATCCTGTTGGCAGCGATGTCTCGACGGGCACCGATGACCAAGGCCGCTAACACGAAAACAAGCAGCGCCGTGAGCAGGAGTAGTGGGAAAGGCATGTCGCGATAACTATACAGTCACGTAAGATCAATGCTCAGGAGGCTCATATGTGCGATGACCGAACCGAACTCGACAACACCGGGTACTTGCATGCCACGAAGCTGACACGGCGGCAATTTGGAGCCATGTCGGCAGGAGCAGGACTGGCGATGCTTCTACCACGCGCCGTAAACGCCCAAGCTGTCTCGGAAACCGACCTCGACGTTACGACCCCCGATGGTGTGGCTGATTCCTACTTTGTGCATCCCTCGAGTGGAACCCATCCCGGTGTCCTGATCTGGCCGGATGCATTTGGCTTGCGGCCCGCCAAGAAACAAATGGCTAGGCGCCTCGCGGAATCGGGCTACTCAGTATTGGTAGTCAACCAGTACTACCGGACGCAGCGAGCACCAATTGTCAACACCACAAACTTCGCCGAAGTACGCGACACACTTATGCCTCTGATGCAATCGTTGAACGCGGACACCCAAACGAGGGATGCGAAGGCCTTCGTGAGCTTCCTTGACAGCCAGCCAGCTGTGGACCAAGGCCGCAAGATGGGGACTATGGGCTACTGCATGGGCGGGCCGTTCACGATGCGCACCGCCGCGGCCGTCCCAGATCGCATCGGTGCCGCCGCGTCTTTTCACGGCGGTGGACTCGTGACCGATGCGGCCGACAGCCCGCATCTCCTCGTGCCCAAGATAAAAGCGCAGTACCTGTTCGCGATCGCGGCAAACGACGACGAGAATCAGCCGGAAGCGAAGGACGTACTTCGCGACACGTTTGCGCGGGAAGGATTGACGGCGGAGGTCGAAGTGTACGCTGGCGCAATGCACGGTTGGTGTCCACCTGATTCTGGCGTATACAACGAAACGCAGGCGGAGCGGGCATGGAGCCGACTCCTGGTGCTCTTCGAAAATGCGTTAGCGTAGGTGTGCATTAGCAGCAGGATGATGGCACGCATAGCGGCCATCGGGGCGTGGAGCCTGGTGTGGATGGCGGTTCCCGGCGCACAGACGCGCTGGATCGACATTGAACGGTCCATGGTCACGGTACACGTCTCCGCTTCGGAGAAGGCAGGTATGAGCGTCTCCGGATACGTGATCGAGGCACCACTCGCAGAAGGATCGGTCGACGACACCGATACACCGCACCTAGCACTCGTGATAAATGTCCAGCAACTTCGCATTACGAAACCACGGCGCTCGTCGGAAGAAGGGCGCAAAATGTACGCGGCGATGCTCGGACCCGAAGGACTCGACTCCGAGCGGTTTTCCCGGATCACCTATCACTCGCTGACGGTCGACCCAATCGAGGCCGACGGTTGGCTTGTACAGGGCGAGTTACAGATACAAGGCCGCTTCCTACCCCTCGATGTCCGCGCAGCGAGGCATGGGGACCGTTTTACCGGTACGACGACATTATTGCTGAACGACTTCGGGATATCGTCGACGAGCGCCGCGGAGATTACGACGACAGTCGACTACGAGGTGCGAGTCGACTTTAACATCGTACTGGAAACGCCCTAAAACTCCGATTGAGGGTGTCTCTTGCTTCTTCAGCTGTCCCCGGACACTTTGGCCGCGTCGAGCACCCGTAGCCAGTTTTCCCCAAGGATCTTCTGGATTCTCTCGGGAACATATCCCCTGTCCACCAAGGCTTTGGTCAGGCGTGGGTAGCTGGTCGCGTCGAAGTCGCGCATGTTCGCCCTACCATCCATCATATCCAACCCGATACCGATGTAATCCTCTCCAACCAGGTTCACGGCGTAATCGACAACTTTCACCCAGTCCTCCTCGGTTGGAAGAGGTCCACCCGCGTCGATGGTCTCCTGCTGCAGTTCTCGCCACGGTACGCCGAAGTCGTATCCGACAAGGCTATGACCTTTGTCATGATTCCAGTTCTCTCGCATCTCGGTATCGAGCGTAGCGATGTACTGGCCATAGTCTCGACTGGGTAACCGAATCAAATCCTGGAGCCAATCGACTTCAGGTGCCGAGGACCGGCGCTGGGTAATCTGCCAGTCGAGGGATTCCTGACTGAGATAGTCAGCTTGGGAATGGATACCAATCAGACCACCCTTGGCAGCCATCGCCGTGAGCACAGCATCCGACAGGGCTCTCGTGTGATTCGAAAATTGTCGAAGTCCATGATGGCTCGCCACCACCGGTGCCGCACTCGCCTCGATGATT
>Ga0310121_10001628_pt1 | contig 22564 bp, 15 predicted proteins | sample CB27_Tmax_986_MG_FD_203504 | JGI IMG/M metagenome (GOLD analysis project Ga0310121, IMG submission 203504) | Marine microbial communities from Western Arctic Ocean, Canada - CB27_Tmax_986 | ecosystem: Environmental > Aquatic > Marine > Oceanic | place: Canada: Western Arctic Ocean | collected...
GCTCTGGACGCCTTTTCCTGCGTCTTGCCGGGAAATTCCGGGGTTTTCGAGCGAGATAATCGTGTTTGTCTGAATTGAGGCCGCACTCCGTGGCGTTATACTGAACAGGACCGCATGAGCATCGATTCGCGTTATACTTGGGATTCCGTCCGCATGGGAGGTAGCCCCTACCAGGGTTCCCGCCGCCGGAAATTCGGCTTCTGGGTCCTGCTCGCGGTGAGTGCGGCGGTGGTAATCCATGCGGTTGGGCTCTGGGCCCTTGGTCGCTTTAACCTCCTGTTGGAACTGGCTGACTTCGAATGGACTTCCCAGACCTTCCAGGTGAGCGAAATCGAGGAGCTGCCCGAAGAGGTTGTGGCACCCGTGGCTGAAAACGAGGAGGTCGAACCGCCGAAGGAGGCGGAAGATCTCCTCACCGAGATCGAAGAGCTCATCCCTGAACTTGACGACACCGAAATCGATATCATCCCCGACCTGGAAAAACCCAAAGTGGCGCTTGAGCCACTCAAGCCGGCAAAGATCGGGGAGGAGGACGGTCAACTCCTTGAACCGCTCAAGGCTCCGGAGGTGCAGGCCAACCTCGCGGAACTCGGACGCAACGAACCACTCTTCACCGAAGTCCCCGAAGGCCGGGTGATCATCGAGGAAGGCAGCATCTCCGCCGATATACCCGATCCCGATTCCTTTCTCAAGGACGCTGCGGTCCGTGGCGCGAACGGACTGGAAGAAAACGGTCTGATGAAGGGCTACACCGAGTTAGGCCGCTACCTCAACTTCGATGTCGACCAGCTCGACAAGGGCCGGGCCGCGCTCCCCAGTGACCTCCTCTTCGAGTTCAACAGGGCCGAACTCAGGCAAAATGCCAAGCTCGGTCTCATGAAGCTCGGCATGCTCATTGACCGCAACCCGGAAATGTACTGCATCCTGGAAGGACACTCAGATCTCTTCGGCACTGATTCCTACAACCTTGGACTCTCACGCAAGCGCGCACAGGCCGTGAAGAACTGGCTGGGCAGTTCCCTTGGTCTCGACAGCACCCACATCATCGTCCGTGCCTACGGCCGCTCCAAGCCAAAGGTCCAGGACGGCGACCAGGACCAGCAGGCCATCAACCGGCGCGTCGACATTCTCATGCGCAAGCAGATCCCCCCTGAGGAGGTCGTCCCGGTGCGGGTCACTCCGAGAGTGCCGCCTCCCGTCTCCGTCCCGCCGAAGGCTCTGCCTGTCCCCGAGGAGCCGCCAGCCCCTCCGCCGACACCGGCCCAACCAGTACCGGAAGAACTGCCACCGCGGGCCATCCCGGTGGAGGAGGAAATCCCTCCGCGTGCCGTTCCAATTCCCGAACGCATCCTCCCGCCTCGACCGGTCGAGCAGATCAGGGGCACCCCGTAAGCCCCGGCGGGGTTTATCCCTTTCCTCGCCCTACTCCTCCTCGGGAACGTCAGGCTCTCCCTCAGGCTCTCCCTCAGGTTCTGCCTCAGGCTCTCCCTCAAGTTCTGCCTCAGGCGCTTCCTCAGGCTCTGCCTCCCCTGCGGGAGCCCCTTCCGACTCAGGCCGGGGCTCTGGATCAATGCCGAGCACGATGCGCCCGTCGTTGGCCAGCGTGTCGGCCAGGGCATCCCATCCGCCGGGCCGCTGGAGGTTGAAGAGATACAGATAGAGGGAAACGACCTTGGGATTGAAGTCGGTATAGAGCCCATCAACCGTCTCCTTGAGCTTGGCAGTATCCATCTCGGCAGGGAGTTCGCCCTCCACCGAACCCTCCCCATTGTGATCGATCCCCATTCCGTCGCAGAACCCGATGAGAAGGGGTTGCTGGAAATTCATGAACCAGACCTGCAGGAGGTGCTCGCCGATCGTGTCGCTACCGCGCAGCTTCAGCGTCTTGTGCATCCAGGTGATCTGCTCCGCCACCGGCTTCTTCTGGATGAAGACCGGCCGCAACTTGCGCGACTGGGCCAGGCTGGCCAACGCACTCTTGTAGACCTCACGTTCCTCATCGCGGAAGGTGGTGAAGAGTTCCGCCACGATGGCGGGATCGACTTGTTTGAAGAGCTCGTGCGGTTTCACGTGATTGGTGGGGCGGTTATCCGCTCTCAACCGGCAAGGGTCAAGGCTCGGGGAAGGGTGACTGGAGCGCCGATCCTGAGCAACGCCAGATCCCTCCCGGTATTACGGTCATCATCATGCCGGATCTCCCCGCCCGGTCCCCGAAGCAGTCAGCGCGAGATAGGACTGCACCTCCTCACCCGGGACATTGGCCCGCATGAGGGACTCGCCCACCAGAATGGCGTTGGCGCCTGCATTGAGCACGCGCTGAGCATCGCCCACGCTCCTGATCCCGGATTCCGAAACGACGATAACATGGTCCGGAGCCTCCTCGACCAGCCGCTCGGTGATAGCCAGGTCGGTCTCAAATGTCTTCAGATTGCGGTTGTTGATCCCGATAAGGTCCGCTCCCAGATCGATGGCCCGTTCCATCTCGGGCAGGTCGTGCACCTCCACCAGGACATCAAGCTGCAGGGCGCGGGCGGTGTGGTAGAACCTGTGTAGATCCTCGTCACAAAGACAGGCCACGATGAGCAGGATGGCGTCTGCTCCCGCGATGACCGCCTCGTAGATCTGCGCCTCGTGAACAGTGAAGTCCTTGCGCAGGAGCGGAACAGGGGACTCCTTCGAAATCTCCGTGAGATACGTGAGAGAACCCTGGAAATACTTCTTGTCGGTGAGGATCGACATGCAGGTCGCACCGCCGTCGACATACATGCGCGCCTGCCGGAGAGGATCGAAGTTCGGGTCGATCACGCCGGCCGAAGGGGAGGCCTTCTTCACTTCGGCGATCACGCCGAGCTGATCGGACCCGCGATCCAGAGCGGTCCGGAATCCCCTGAACTCGTTCCGTTGCAACGCCTGTGCCTTCAGTTTGGCCGCGAGCGAAACGAGGGGCTCCACCTCGATGCGTTTGTGGGCGGTGATTTCCTCAAGCTTGTTCATGCCGCGGGAGGTGTTTAACCGGGAATCCCCTCCGATGGATACGAGTTTTTTCAGTGTCGGAAACCCGAATGCCCTTCTCCGGGTGCGAAAAAGGGCTTGCGGGCCGGAACCGGAGGTGTATCTAGGCGCCCCATGGATGCGGGTGTAGCTCAGTGGTAGAGCGTCACCTTGCCAAGGTGAATGTCGACGGTTCGAATCCGTTCACCCGCTCCACTCAAGCAAAGGGCTCACGGGAAACCGTGGGCCCTTGATCCGTTTTTCTGGCAGGCGCATGACGTAGCAACGAGAAGGCGGTGAAGCCGCCGGGCCATCACCGCCTTTTGACCGGTCCCGGGCTCGAGGGTTCGGTTAGTTGGCCTTCACGCTGATGTTGTCGAGGGTGAGACCGCTGAAGAGGTCCCCGCCACCGTCGCTGAGGAAGTTGAACTCGACGAGAATAGACTCCCCGATGGCCTCCGCCGGGACGGGAACCTCAACGTTGAGGTAGTCGATATCGAATACAGTCATGTCAATCGGAACATCCGCCCCCAGCTGCGTCTGGTCGTCGGCCCGCAGGAAGCGGACGGTGGCCTCATCGGCAAACCCGTCTGCGTCGCGGAAGGCATCGAAGCTCAGGAGAGCTCCGGGCAAATTGGTGAGGTCGATGGCAGGCGAGCGGAGGGAGATATCGGAATCGGGGCCATAATCTCCCAAGTTGGTACACCACGCGTTGTCCGAACCACCGGCGCCCGTGAAGTCGGAGAGGGGGTCTCCATCGAAGGTCACGACCTGGATGGTGATATCGCGCAAACGGCTGGGGCAGCAATTGGTGGCGCCGTCGGAGGCCTGGCGGTTGGAAATCTCGATGACTCCAAAGGCGCGAGCGTTGGGCAAGAGGACTTGCCACGTCGGGTTCTGATCCCCGCTGGTGGTGTGGGTGAAGTTGACGTTGGCATCGAGCGCGCGGCCGGCGTCAAACCCACCCAGCTGCGAGCTCTGCGCCGCCGTTCCGCTGCCGAGAGGAATCGGATCAGCGGCGGTCACGGTGGTCGGCAATACGATCGCCCAGATCAGGCTCAGAAGAGCGCCCCCAAGGGCACTCCGTTGCTTGGCTGTTCTGTTTAGTTTGTTCAGGTTAAAGAACTGAAGAGAACCCGGTAATCAAATATTTGCCAAGTCTCGGAACTCATTGTCACCGGCTAAGGATGGCACCGAGATCCGAACCTGCCCGCAGGGTCCTCATCTCACCCTCACTTACTCGTCGATTTCAAGGGATGTGAGCTTGTTCCGCCCCCTTCCATCTCGCCATACTGCATATCCCCCACCACAAACCCCATGACCCGCTCCCTTCCTCTCCTAGGCACACTTCTTTCTGGCGCTGCCCTGCTCTTCTCATCCCTTCCCTCGGACGGCGCTCTTCCCCGGATCGAACTTTTCTCCGCTAACCAGCTCTCTGTTCCATCCGGCACCAGCGTGAGCCTGGAATGGGTCGTGACTGACGCCGAATCCCTCAGTCTTGACGGAGTGGATGTCACCGGCATGACCACCCTGGCCGTCAGCCCCCTCATCTCCACCACCTATACCCTGACCGCCATCAATGCAGAGGGATCGGTGGAGGCCGGACTGGAGGTAAACGTTCTCAATGCGCCCCGCGTGATCGGGGCGGAAGCACGCTTCGTCGAGGTGGTAAAGAACGACCCTGGCAACACTCACCTGCATCTTTCGGAGATGGAGGTCTTCCGCATCGGCATCTCGCCCGATGAGGCGGATGAGGACGGGACCAGCAGCAATGACCTGGTGCAGGCCGGCACCCCTTCGGTTGTCTCCGCCCGCACCACCACCCTCCTCGACCACGGAGATCCCACCGGCGTCTTCGACGGAGACCTCGAGCGAAGCAATGCGGTCTGGTCCACCAGCCACGTAGCCGGAACGCTTGCCCGCTACATGCTCGACCTGGGCCGCACGGAGTCCATCGGCCTTGTTCGCCTGTTCGGACGGGAAGACGCATGCTGTCTCGAACGCCTGGAGAATGTCACCGTCAATCTCTACTCTGACAACGAAGGAAGTCCGGGCGGAATCGTGAGCACCGCGACGTTCCCGGAAACCGCCCCGGCAGGTGAGGCCGGGCACATCGAACTGGATCTCTCCCTGCCCGATCCGGGCATCAGCGGTTTTACGGTCGACCGGAGTTTCATCCCCCCGGACGCGCCGGTCACCCTCTCCTGGTCGGTCAACTCCAGCATCACCACCGTGACCATCGACCAGGGCGTGGGCGAGGTCACGAACCGGACCGTGAATGGGGAGGGCAGTATCACCCTTGAGACGGGACCAGGGGTCAGCACTGTTTACACGTTGACCGTCGAATGGCCCAACGGCACGAGCGAGGCCAGCCTGGCGGTGGAAGTCTCGACCCTTCCCCTCATCTATGACTTTACCGCCGACCAGAGCCTGGTTGCACCGGGAACTTCCGTCTCCCTCAGTTGGGATGTCGTTAATGCCACCACCCTCACCCTCGATGGCATGGACGTCACCGGAAGGCAGGGAGTGGATTTCTCCCCTGGCGAAACCGCTACCTACACGCTGACCGCCAGCAACGCCCGCGGCAGCGAATCGCGGGACATCCGCATCGCCGTGGTTGCCCCCGGGGAACCGCTCATCACCGAGTTCATGGCCGACAACAAAAGTGTCCTTCTCGATGAGGACGACGAACACTCCGACTGGATTGAGATCTGCAACCCCACCGGGCAACCCGCCTCACTGGACGGCTATTACCTCACCGACGACCCGGACAACTTGATGATGTGGCGCTTCCCCAGCGTCACCCTCGCCCCCGGCAGCTATCTCCTCGTCTTCGCATCCGGAAATAATCGTGCGGTGACGGGCAATGAGTTGCACACGAACTTCAATCTCGACCGCAATGGCGAGTACCTCGCCCTCGTCAGACCGGATGGCGCCACCATCCTCAACGAGTTCGCTCCCTATCCAGCCCAACGCGCGGACGTCTCCTATGGATTCGACGCCGGGTCCCTGCGGGAGGGCTACTTTACCACCGCCAGCCCGGGCACAACCAACCAGTCGGGCTTTACCGGCTTCGTGGCGGACACCACCTTCTCCATCGATCGCGGGTTCTTCGATGATCCCATTGAAGTGGCCGTCACGAGTGCCACCGAGGGAGCCGTCATCCGTTACACTATCGATGGATCCAGGCCCACCAGCCGCACCGGACGGGTCTACACCAGCCCGGTCCGGATCGCAGCCACCACCGTCCTGCGCGCCGCCGCCTTCAAAACGGGACTGGTTCCCACCAACGTGGACACCCAGACCTACATCTTCCCTGCCGATGTCGTGGCCCTGCCCACCATGAGTCGCAGCGTTACGGAGCATCCCGTGCACGGACCAAAGATGTTGGAGGCCCTGAAGGCAGTGCCCTCCATCTCGCTTGTCTTTCCCGGAGATGTGGACCGCACCGAAAAACAAGCTTCAGTGGAGTTCATCAACTTTGAAGCCGGCAGCACCCAGATGGACATCGGCATGGCGCGTTACGGCAACCGTTTTACCGACTTCACCAAGCGCAGCATCCGGCTCAATTTCCGCTCCCAGTATGGACCGGCCAAACTGCGTTTCCCTATCTTCGATGGCCACGAGTACGAGACGATTCCCCCGGCCGACCAGTTCGACAGCATCGATCTGCGCTCGGGCAACCACGACATGCAGGCCCGGGGTGCCTACATGTCCAACCGCTTCACGGACGACACCATGCTCGACATGGGGAACATTGCCCCCCACGGGCGGTTCGTACACGTCTACCTGAACGGCCAGTACTGGGGCCAGTATCACCTCCGGGAGCGCTGGAACGCAGCCATGTTTTCCGAATACTTCGGCGGAGAAAAGGAGAACTACGAAGCCATCAATGCCAACAACACCGGCGGGGACTTCCTCCCCGGCATAGTCTATGACGGAACCGGGCGCTTCTGGAACCGGACACCGGCCCTAATCAACCGGCCCAATCCCTTCGCCGCCACCCGCCGCTACATCGATATCCCCAACCTCATCGACTTCATGATCCTGTGGGCCAGCGGCAACAGCGAATCCGAGTTCCGGGCCGCCGGAGCGGTGCAGCTGGCCGTCCCTTTCAAGTTTTTCCTCAAGGACGCCGACGGCTGGCTGCGCAGCGCCTCCAACTCCATCACTCACCGGGGCCCCCTCGGCCTCATGGCCCGCCTCCGCCAGGAAGCCCACCCCGACTACGAAATGCTGCTGGCCGACCGCATCCACAAGCACTTCTTCAACGACGGGGCCTTCACCCCGGGTAACTGTATCAGCCGGCTGCAGGCCCGGGTGGACGAGATCGAAGTCAGCTTTCTGGCCGAGTCAGCCCGCTGGAACATGCAGACTCCCACCTCCTGGCAGAGCTACCAGACCAACCTCATACGGAATAGCCTGCGCCGCCTTTCCCGCGATATGGTCGCGAAATACAGAGCCGCAGGGCTCTATCCCGACACCACCGCCCCCACATTCTCCCCGCATGGCGGAGACCTCCCCGATCGCCGGATCCGCATCAGCGCACCATCCGGTGAAATATACTATACTGCCGACGGAACCGATCCGCGAGCTCCCGAGGGTGCCGTTTCAGACACCGCCCAACTCTATGAGAGCAACATCACCCTCGACGAGATTGCCACTGTGCGCGCCCGCGTCCTCGAGAACGACGAGTGGTCCGCCCTCACCGAGTCACTCTTCGTCCCCGAACAGAATTACGGAAATCTCGTGGTGTCGGAACTGATGTACAATCCCGGACCGGCCACCGCCGCGGAAATCGCGGCTGGCTTCGATGACAGTGAAGACTTCGAGTTCCTTGAGCTGCTCAATGCCGGAACGACCACCGTCAATCTTGAGGGCCTTCGTTTCGTGGAGGGCATCGAATTCGATTTTCGGACCGGCGACATCACAACTCTGGAGGCCGGGCAACGGCTTCTCCTCGTGGAAAACCGCGACGCCTTTGAGTTCCGCTATGGCGCCGGGCGTCCCATCGCAGGACAGTACTCGGGTCAGCTGAAGGACGAAGGGGAGACCATGCAACTCGTCAATCCCCTCGAAGAACCCATTCTTCACTTCACCTACGATAACCAGCCCCCCTGGCCCGCCCGGGCTGCCGGCCGTGGATCCTCCCTCGTCCTGGTCGACCCTCCCTCTCTCCCGGATCATGACCGGGCCACCAGCTGGCAGGCCGGGGCACTGGGCGGCACTCCTGGGATGCAGAACGAGTACTCCCTCTCCTACCAGACCTGGGCCGCCCAGCTCGGCATCACCGATCCCGATGGAGACCCCGACTCCGACGGCTTCAGCAGTTTGCTTGAGTTTAACCTCCTGGGGAATCCCTTCCAGCCCACCGCCATGGACCAGGCAATCCGCGTGGAGGTGACCACCCTGGACCTGGGCGCGGGACCACAGGACTATCTCACTCTCACTGTCCGTCACCGCGTGACCAGCAACGAAATCTCCCTCATCCCCGAGCTCTCTGAAGATCTCGTCAACTGGAATGACGGCCCGGGTGCGGTCCTGCACTCCCGAACCTTCCACAGGGATAACTCGGCCACCGCAATCTACCGGAGCCCCAATCCCCTCGCCGGCAACACCAAGGGCTACCTTCGAGTTCGCTTCCAACTCCCCTAAGCAGACCGGCCTGTGCTCATCGACCCGGAAGGGCTCTCAACCCGGGCCCCTTTCCGGAATGCTGATGCCTGACAAAGGCCAAGATGAGAGTTATCAGTGATTAAGTTATTGTTTACTATGACAGAACGCTTTCGCGTTGATTTGCGACGTATCACGAACTAGATCCTCTCCCCCTGACAGATAACCAGTAACCCCTGCCGAAGTTGCCCACTCAAGTCGGTCTTATCTCTCTTGGCTGCGCCAAGAACCTGATCGATTCCGAAATCATGATCGGACACCTCCAGGAGGAGGGCATGATCATGACTCCGGAACCGGATCTTGCCGATGTCCTCATCGTGAACACCTGTTCCTTCATCGATGTGGCCAAGGAAGAGTCCGTGCAGACCATCATCGAGGCCGTCAATTCCCGGCAGCAGGATCCCGCCCGCGAAAAGCAGAAGATCATCGTGGCAGGATGCCTCTCGCAGCGCTTCAACCTCTCCAGGAACGAGGACGAGCGCCTGCCAGGACTCCTTCCCGAGGTGGATGCCTTTATCGGGCTCGACCAGGTCACGCAGGTGGGGCCCATCGTGCGCAGGGTCCTCGCCCGGGCGCCGGGCGACGAGGCGCTCGACGTCGTCACCACAAAACCCCGCTTCATTCCCGACTACACCACCCCGCGCTTCCGCCTCACCCCCGGCCACATGGCCTACGTCAAGATTGCGGAAGGCTGCAACCACACCTGCTCCTTCTGCATCATCCCGAAGATCCGGGGACAACATCGCTCCCGCACCCAGGACTCGGTGGTGCGCGAGGCGGAGAGCCTGGTGCAGGCCGGAGTGAAGGAACTCAACCTCATCTCTCAGGATACCACCTACTTCGGAATGGACCGCTGGGAGGGACCCGGCCGGCGGGCCAGGCCGACCTCGGGTGTCGACTCATCCCGCGGAGAATCGCTTGCCTCCCTCCTCCGGGATCTCAACGAGATCGAGGGCGACTTCTGGGTGCGCCTCCTCTACACCCACCCCGCCCACTGGTCCGACGAGTTGATCGAAACCATTGCAACCTGTGAGAAGGTGGCCAACTACGTCGACATCCCTCTCCAGCACATCAGTGATCACATGCTGGACACCATGAACCGGAAGACCGATGGCCGCTACATCCGCGACCTGCTGGGGCGAATGCGGAAACAGATACCGGATCTCGCCATCCGCACCACCTTTATCACCGGTTTTCCAGGCGAAACCAGGGAAGATCATGACGAGTTGCTTGAATTTATCCGCACCTTTCAGTTCGAGCGTTGTGGAATCTTCTCCTATTCCCGCGAAGAAGGCACCCGGGCCCACGAGTTCGAATCCCACCTCCATCACATGACCATCAAGGCTCGCCACCGCGAACTCACCGGCGCGATCGACGAGGTCGCGGGGATCGCGAACCGGAAACAGGTGGGATCGATCCGCAAGGTCCTGGTGGAGGAAGAGGGAATCGCCCGCTCTGAATGGGATGCTGCAGATATCGACGGCCGCGTCTTCGTGCCCACCGATCTGACTGTCGGAGAATTCGCGAAAGTCCGGATTACGGACCATCGCGGTTACGATCTCATTGCCACCATGGCCTGAACGGGCCCTCCCGTGATGTCCAAACCAGCACTGATTCGTCAGATCCGTTCCCTGCTCGAGGAACAACTCACCATCACGCTGGCGGCCGCTGAAAACGCCAGGGAAAATGCCACCGGCGACGAAACCAAGTCGGACGGTAAATACGACACTCGAGCAATCGAAGCTGCCTATCTCGCCGGCGCTCAGGCCGAGCAGGCGGAGAAACTTGCCGATTCTGTCCGACTCCTCACCGTTTTTGACCCGGCACCCTATGACGAGGACGACGGAATCGGAGCCGGTGCACTCGTCGAAACTGAACACGATGGCAAAGTCGTCTTCTATTTCCTCACCCCTGCAGGTGGCGGCCACACCGTCGAATATGACGGCTTTGACTGTACCGTCCTGACTCCGGAGTCGCCACTCTACCAGGATCTCCTGGGATCTCACGCAGGCGACCTGCTGGAGGGTTCCTCGGTTATGATTCTGGGCGTGAGCTGAGAGGCTGAACCCCTTGAACCCGGAAGCCCCACTTTCCCGGTCAAACGGAAAACCACCAAAACCTCCTGCCAGCCCAGCAGAAACAGTCTCGGGCTTTCACAGGCCTGTCATCCCAATTCTGAATTCCTCTTGCTTATGGGCAGGATCTCCCTTGGTTTCCCCCATGCGCAGCCTCCTCACCCTGCGAAACGCCATCCTGGCAACGGCACTTTCGCCATTCTCACTCGGGGCACAGGACGGCAAGACGCTCTTCAGCCAGCACTGCGCGGCCTGCCACCTGCCCGACCGCCAGTTGGTGGGCCCTTCGCTGGTCGAAGTCTCCAAGCTCTACTCGGCCAAAATCGACGAGTTCCTCGCCTGGTGCAAGAAGCCCGTCCAGAAGCGCAAGGGCGTGATCCAGATGCCGCCCATGGGGCACGTGGGCGACGCCAGCCTCAAACTGATCCATGCCCATATCGTCGAGACCTCCAGGGGGCTGAAGGAAATCAAGGTGAAGGGACTCGATCCCTTCTACGCCTCCCCGAGCATGCGCAAACGCCCGCAGGTGCAGCGCATCTTCATGCCGGATGCCGGACCCGCTGCGATTGCAGTCGCCGTCAACGATCACCTGCACTACTGCTGGGACGCGGGCGAGTGCCGCCTGCGCTACATCTGGACGGGTGATTTCATCGATGGCTGGGCGGTCTGGCGCGGAAACGGAAACGGACTCTCCAAGATCCAGGGCGAGATCCTCCTCCGCGAGGAACAAAACCCTGTTCCCCTGCTGCCCGATCCAGGCAACTCCGCCCCGTCCCCTCCCAAGTTCCTCGGATATTCGCTGGTGGGAGGACTCCCCACCTTCCGCTGGCGGGTGGGGGAAATGGAGGTGGCGGAGACTATCCGGCCAACGGCCGACGGAACGGCCCTTGCACGCAGCTTCGAGCTGAAGGGCAGGATCCCGCCGGCCCTGAACTTCAAGTCCTCCGACAAGATGTCGATCTCCACCGAATCCGCGGTCCTCGACGGGAACGGCCGCCTTACCATCACGCTGACCCCAAGACCATGATGCGTCCTGTTTTCATCCTGGCCCTCGCCTCCTGCCTCGCCTCCGCCGACGTCTGGACGGACACCTTCAGCATCGACAGGATCGCCCTCCCGCCCGGGATCGATCCGCAGATCGGCGGCATCGACACCACTCCCGGCGGCAACCTCGCGATGTGCTTTCACCGCGGCGAGGTTCTCCTCCACGACCCGGAGGCGGGTACCTGGCAGCGATTCGCGGAAGGTCTGCACGAACCACTCGGGCTTCTCGCTGAAAGCGAATCCAGTTTCCTCGTAATGCAGCGTCCCGAACTCACCCGCGTCTCCGATACCGACGGTGACGGGATGGCCGATCTCTACGAAACCGTCTTTGACAGCTTCGGAATGACGGGCAACTACCATGAGTTTGCCTTCGGCCCCACCCGCGACCGGGAGGGCAACCTCTATCTCTCCCTCGGCACCGCCTCCAATGGGGCGGGCATCCGGAAGGAAGTACGCGGACGCTGGAGCGAAATCGGCCTGGCCCGCGAGCACATGCTGAATGGCCCCGGCTGGGGAAAGTTCAAGGGGCGCGCAGGCCGCATGTATGCCCGCGTACCCTACCGCGGATGGGTCCTGAAGGTCTCCCCCGATGGCAGGAAGTGGTGGCCCTTTGCCAGCGGGTTCCGGTCCCCGGAAGGACTCGGCTTCGACAAGGACGGCCGCCTCTACGTCACCGACAATCAGGGAGACTGGCTTGGAACCAGCAAGGTGTTCCATGTCCGCGAGGGACAATTCCACGGCCACCCGGCTTCCCTGGTCTGGACGGAGGGCTGGACCCGCGAACCGCTCAAGGTGCCGGTGGCTGAACTCGACAGGATGCGCAGCCCCGCCATGGGATTGTTCCCGCATGGCGAACTGGCCAATTCGCCCACCGAACCGCACATGATCCCAAAGGGTGTCTTCGGTCCTCTCGGGGAGCAGATGCTCATCGGCGAGATGAACCATGCGAATCTCGTCCGCTTCCTGCCCGACCCCGTGGGCAATATCTCCCAGGGCGCGGCCATTCCCTTCCTGCGCACGGGAGCGCTTGGTCGGGGGAACCATCGCATGACCTTTACCCCGGATGGATCACTCTGGATCGCCAAGACCCATCTCTTATGGGCCGGCGCAAACGGTCTGGTCAGGATCCGCCTGAAGAAAGACGCCGGGGAGTTCCTGGCCATTGACCGCGTCAAACTGCTCGACCGGGGCTTCGCCCTCGGCTTCACCCAACCGGTCGATGCGGCCGTCCTGCAAGGCGTGAAAGTCCGCCGCCATACCTATAAGTATCACCAGGGCTACGGATCACCAAAGGTCGACGACAAGGACGTTCCCTGCGCGGTCACCGAGGTTTCACCGACCACCCGCACCTGCGTGGTGAAGGTCGGTGATCTGAGAGAAGGATATCTTTATACCATCAGCCTGCCGGGCGTCACCTCGACCGGGGGCAAACCCCTCCTCGGGGAGAAGGTTTATTACACTCTCGTGAAGAAACGCGGCTCGTGAGGAAACTCGACGGGGCAATCTCCAAATAAGACCAATCTCCAAGTTCCCAAAACTCAGGACGCGGGAGGATTGCTCTTTGGATCCTGAGATTTACCTGGAAACTGGCCGGTCGAGTTTGCGGCTCGGGCTTGGGACTGGGACTCAGGCTCTTGTGCCGATGTCGGACCGCCGGAATTTCTCCTGAATCCCCGCTTCCTCTCGCTGTAGATTACCCATGAAAGCCTGTTCGAAGCCTCCAGTTTCCGAATCGTCCCCATCTCCAAAAAACCTCGCCTCGCGGACCCAATCCATCTAAAACCAAGGTTCAGACCTTTCTCCTTCTTGTCATGAACTCTCCCTCTCTTCCGGTTCTGGTTGCGCTGGTTCTGGCGGCCACTTTTCTCGCGCCCCCGCTGCGGGCCGAAGACGACACCTTTCAGCCCATCGAGGCCCAGATGACCAATCGGGCAGTGGTCATGAAATTGACCGGTGGCGTGCGGCGCGTCCGCCTGCGCGTGCGCACCGCAGAGGGCGACTGGAAGACGGTCACCATCGCCCACCTCGAGGGCAGTGAGGGTTTCCTTAAACTCCGCCTGCCCGACGACGTGGCCGAGGCAGACTGCGAGGTCTCCATCAGCAAACACGATCCCTTCCCCTACCGCGTTTACCAGGGGATCACCAATTTCGACCCCACCGATTCGGACGGCAATCAAGCCGGCCCTGAGCGCTTCGCGGCTGTGGACGCAGCGAGCCCGGAAGGCGAAGAAGTGGTGGAAGAGTCCGACATCTGGAAATGGCGCAACGAGACTCTCTACTTTTTCAACCAGTACAAGGGTCTCCAGGCCATCGATGTCTCCGATCCCGCCGCGCCCAGGCGACTCGCCACCTACCCCGTCGATGGCTACGGCGAGCAGATGTACATCCACCCGCAGGCCAATCTCGTCATGCTTCTCAATTACGATCGCAATACGGGCGACGGCAAGGTCGACCTGGTGGCCCACGACTCGCCGACCGAACTCACCCTGCGGGATACCTTCCGCGTCCCGGGTGCCATCCTGGAATCCCGCCTCATCGGCAACATCCTCTACGTGGTCTCCCGCAACTCGTGGCGGGTTGAGACCACGGACCAGAACGGTGTCGTACACGTCTTGAACCGATCCGGCCTGGCCATCACCAAGATCGACCTCAATGATCCCGAAAACCCGATCGTCGATTACCCCCTGAGCCTCGGCAGCGAGCTTTACAGCTACTGGGGGGCGCAGGTCCAGGCCACCTCCGAGGCCCTCCTCATTTCCACCATCGCCTACGACCAGGTGCGCGGCCAGTCGATCTCCACTGTCCACGTGGTCGACATCTCCAATCCCAACCAACTCTTGCAGGTCTCTCACCGCTTCGAGGTGGCCGGCGAGGTCCGCAACAAGTTCAACATGCGTCTCAAGGACGACGTCCTCACCGTGGTGAGCCAGATCTGGCGCAACGTCAACGGAACTCGCCGGATCAGTGCCAGCGTGGAGACCTTCGACCTCGCCACCGGGCGCCGCGGAGGATCTCTCACCTTCGCCAACAACGAGACCATCACTGCCGCCCGCTTCTCGGGGAACCTCCTCTACGTGGTGACCTTCCTGCGCATCGACCCCCTCTTTGTGATCGACCTCTCGCGGCCTCTCTCTCCCCGCATGGTGAGCGAGCTGGAGATTCCCGGCTTTTCCACCTACCTGCAGCCCTACGGCGAAGACGCCCTCCTTTCCATCGGAGTGGAAGACAGCAGGATCGCGGTCTCCTGGTTCGATGTGAGCGATCCCTCCAACACTTCCCTGGCCTCCCGCGTCTACATCGGCGCAGAGGACGGCTGGTCCTGGACCGAGGCCAACTGGGACGAAAAGGCCTTCGGCTATTATCCCGCCGACGACCTTCTCCTCGTGCCCTACCAGGGGTCCGATCCGCAGAAGGGATGGCAGAGCGGGGTGCAACTGGTGGAACTGGGCGACCGGGAACTCACCAGGCGCGGATCCTTCGAGCACCAGTTCCAGGCCCGCCGCGCCAAGGTGCTTGACGATGCGGTGGTCTCCATCTCCGGCCGCGCCCTGCGTTCGCTCGACATCAGCGACCGCGACAACCCCAAGCTCCTGGCCGAACTGATGCTCGCCTGGCCCGTCGACTCAGTCTACCGGAAGGACGACCGGCTCTACCAGCTGGAACGCGGGGACAACTCCTGGCAATGGTGGGGAAGCAGTGCGGACTCCTCCTACCTCCACCTCAGCCCGGCGGACGATGCCGAGGAACTGATCACCACCCTCGAACTGCCCGGCGGTGAGCTGAGCGGGGCGTTCCTTCATGGCGATTGCCTCTTCGTGGCGCAGACCCAGTCCCTCATCGCGAAAGGGGAACCCACCCGCGTGATCTTCACCACTACCGTGGTCGACCTCGGCGATCCGGACCGGCCCATCATCGTCGGTAGCCACGGCCATACCTCCGAAATCGAAGACCAATTCGGATGGGGCTTTGGTGCGGACTATACGGGCGCCCTGCTCCCGGACGGCACGCTCCTCTGGCACCCCAGCGAACTGAGTTCCGCCTGGGGCTTCCCCCTCCGGGATATCGACTGGGGACCGGGCCTCTGGGCTCCGCCCACCCCGGGCCGGGCCTACAGTGTCGATATCTCCGACAAGACCAACCCCCAGATCCTGGCCTCCGTCGGCCTCGAGACCGGCGAGGAGACCTGGTCGGAGGGCGCGGTCAAAGTTGTCGGATCCACCCTCTACTACGGCACCCAAAAGAGCGAGACCATTGAAGAGCGCGACGGAACCAGCCGCTGGATCGCGCGTCACTGGCTGGGCCACGTCGACTTCAGCGATCCCGCCAAACCGGTGGAGGGCGACCCGGCGGAACTGCCCGGCACCTTCGAGCACGGAGTCCTCACTCCCGCCGGCGGCCACCTCCTCTTCAGCACCCACGGGGAGTCCTACCGCGATCAGGATGACAACTGGCATCGCGATCTCAGGATCCAGACCCTCGCCTTCGATGGCGTGAACGCCTTTCTCATCGCAGAAGTCACGGCACCCGATTGGGCCTGGGGTGCGAAGGCCTTCGAGGGAGCGACCATGGTGCTGGGAGATGACTCCTACGCCGACGATCTACGCACCGCTCAAATCGACGTCTACCGCTGGGACTTCGATGGCGCCTTCCTGGATGTCCAGAAGTGGAAGTTTCCCGATCTGCGCGTCTACGACCTCCATATCGAGGACGACCTCCTCATTGTCGTGGGCGGTGATCTCACCTTCATCGACTTCGCGGATCCTTCCGATCCCACTCCCACCTTCGTCACCTTCCGGCCCCGTAACTACTACTGGCACCGCCCCGGGGAGATCGAGATCCACGAGCGCTCCTTCGCCTACGTGCCCCAAAATATCTATGGCGTCGAGGTCCTCGACTTCGGAGGCGCCTTCGATCCGAATCCCGACCCGGGCCCGCAACCCTCCGAGCGTCCCGGCGACGAGTGGGACAAGGTCCCGCTCGAGTGGCTCCCCCTCACCTACGCAGACAATTCGCTCATGCTGGCGGCCCTCCCGCCCACCGCGGACTGGTCCATCTGCATCCCCGAAGAAGGCTTCTGCATGTCCTACGAGGACTGGGCCCGCCAAGCCTTCCGGCTGGACGAAGGCGACCCCATCCCGGACTTCTCCGCCGATGACGACCGCGATGGCCGCGACAATGGCTGGGAGTACTTCACCGGAACCGACCCGCAAGAGGCGCGCCACTACGCCGACTTCGAGATTCAGCTCGTCACCGACAAGGATGGTGAGCACTACCTGAGCGGACACGTCCTCGTGAATCCCTCTGCCCCCGTTCTCTCCAACATGATCCCGGAGCTCTCCCACGACCTCATCGAGTGGCAGAGCGACCCCCGGCTCTTCGAGGGGGCCGCCCTTCCCTTCGAGTTCTGGCCCGGATTGGGCTGGAGGATGGCCCGCCCGGTTCGAGATCACGAGGCAGCCTTCCTGCGGGTCAAGGTGAGTCCCGCCCTGCCCGAAAACTAGCGAATTGATCAGTGCTGGAATTTCCGCACTTCCCGGGATAGGATCTCCGGGTGCGGAAGATCCTCGTCCGGTTCACCCTCCTCCTTCTGCTCGTCGGCGCTTGTAGCGCGGGCTGGTTCTATCGTGGCCAAATCGTCTCCCTGGTGGAGGCGGCCATCGGTTCGTCCACCACCTCCGGCCCTGCTCCCGACCCCAAGACCTATTCCGTTCTCTCAGAGAGCCTGGAGGAACATCGCAGGCGGTTGAGTGCCGACTACCGCCGGACCACCAGCACCACCGAGCGCACGGAAATCCTGGCACAGGCCCGCAAGTTGCTGGAACTGAGTCTTCCCCGCCTGATGCGCTGCTGGCTGGGCACCCCCTGGGACTTCAATGGCATCGCACACGAACCGGGCCACGGCAAGGTGGCCTGCGGATACTTCGTCTCCTCCGTTCTCCAGGATGCGGGTTTCCGTGTTGAGTGGGCCCCTCTCGCCCAGCAGGCGTCGCAGAACATCCTGGGCACCTTTCTCCCTCCTGACGACATGAAGATCCGGGTGGGTGTTGACTACGAGCAGTTTCTCTCCGAAGTCCTGTCCTGCGGGAACGGAATCCATATCGTGGGCCTCGACAGCCACGTCGCCTTCCTGGTGGTCACGGACGGAGGCGAGATCCATTTCATCCATTCCTCCGGCGCCAGCCCCTACTGTGTGGTCGACGAATCCCGCGAGGACGCCCGCGTCCTGCGCCGTTCCAATTACCGCGTGACCGGCAACCTCACCGCCAACAGCGAGTTGATCCGCAACTGGCTCCTTGGCGCAAGGTTCAAGACCAGGACCCTCTGACCGGAGGGGGAGCGTTCCCCGGCAGGAAGGGTGCAAATCAAACCCCGCCGGAATCATTGCCGAGGAGGGCCAGACAGTCCGCCCGCGACCTGGGCAATCCTCCAAAGGCCCGCTCCAGGGCAGCTCCCGCATTCAGCCCTTCATGGCCCACTCCCAACAGTTCCGCCAGCTGCCGCTCGTAATGCAGGAGCGTCCGACGGTCCGCCGGTGCCTTCACGAGGTAGGAAAGGGCGCGCCGCAACAGGTCGAAGAGCTCCGGAACGGGGTGCTCACGCTCTACAACCTGTTCAAGGAGCTGCCCAAAGTAGGCCGCCAGCATTGTGTCGGCATAGCTACGACGCAACTCGGTGCGGAACTCGGCCACCTCCGCCTCCTTCAGGATGTGCAACTCGCTCTTCCGGCTGGGCACCCATACGAGGTCCGCTTCCACAAAGAGGTCGAGCTTGCCTGCAAAAGGGCTCTTGGCCCGCCGCGCACCCTTCGCCACCGTCTTCAACAAACCCGCCTCCTCGGTGCACCAGTGCACGATCAGGCTGGTGTCCCCCAGCCTGGTGAGCCGGATCACAATCCCACGCGCCTTGTCCATCGCCCACGTTCTAGATTTCCCCGAGGGGAGCGGGCCCCCGGCCGGACACCGGCACCATGATCAGATCCTGCCCCCCTGCGCATATCATTAACCCAACCTCCCGAGCCCGCCTCCCCCTGTCAAGGCTGCGCTGAAAGAGGAAGATTGCGCTACGGTTTCGATGGCCGCGGCCCACCATCTCTGGTAGGGCATCGTTCTTCCGCCACAATGTCTGCGCTCGTCTCCCTTCTCGGAATGGCCGCCCTTCTGGGCATCGCGGTGCTTGCTTCCTCCAACCGTCGCGCCATTCGCCTCCGTAGCGTCCTGGGAGCCTTTCTCGTCCAGGCGGGACTCGGAGCCTTCGTTCTCTTCACCCCCCAGGGCAAGGCCGTCCTGGGTGCTCTCTCAGGGCTGGTCCGGGCCATCATCGCGAGCGGGGACAAGGGCATCACCTTTCTCTTCGGCTCGCTCGCCGAGCAGGACTCGATGGGCTTCATCTTCGTGGTCAAGGTTCTCCCCGTCATCATCTTCTTCGCTTCGCTGATCGCGGTCCTCTACCATCTGAAGATCATGCCCCTCATCATCCGGACCCTTGGCGGAGCCCTCCGCAAGGCCCTCGGGACGAGCCGGGCGGAATCCCTCTCGGCCACCGCCAATATCTTCGTGGGACAGACCGAGGCCCCGCTCGTGGTGCGCCCCTACATCCCCCGCATGACCCAGTCGGAACTCTTCGCCATCATGGTGGGTGGTCTTGCCTCCATCGCCGGATCGGTCCTCGCAGCCTATGCCGGCATGGGAGTGAAGCTGGAATATCTCCTCGCCGCCTCCTTCATGGCTGCGCCAGGCGGATTGCTTTTTGCAAAGATCCTCCTCCCGGAGAGCGAAGTGCCCGAGGAACACCTGCCCCATGACGACGACGAGGACAAACCCGTCAACGTCTTCGATGCCGCGGCCCAGGGAGCTTCCGCCGGCCTGAAACTCGCTCTCAATGTGGGGGCCATGCTGCTCGCCTTCATCGCGCTCATCGCGCTCCTCAATCTTGGCCTGGGAACGGTGGGGGGCTGGTTCGGACACTCCGATCTCACCCTCCAGCAGATCCTGGGCGTTATCTTCGCTCCTCTCGCCTGGATCCTTGGTGTTCCCTGGGAGGAGGCCAGCCGGGCCGGAAGCTTCATCGGCCAGAAGATCGTCCTCAACGAGTTCGTGGCCTACAAGGCTCTCCTCGACGACGGCTCCCTCTCGCAACTCTCCGAGGGCATCGTCACCTTTGCCCTCTGCGGCTTCGCGAATCTTTCCTCCATCGCCATCCTGCTCGGGGGACTGGGGGGAATGGCTCCCACCCGGCGCAAGGACATCGCCCGCCTGGGCCTGAAGGCCGTCTTTGCAGCCTCCCTCGCCAACTTCATGAGCGCCGCCATCGCCGGGCTCTTTCTCGCCCTGAGCCTGTAAGCAGAACCATGCCCATGCCGGACCCGCAGCCATCTTCCAGAAAACCAATGATCGAGATTCTCCTCGCCCTCGCCGTCGGCATGATCGTCGGCATCCTCTTCAGTGCCTGCAAGCTCCCCCTCCCTGCCCCCCCGGCCATTGCCGGGGTGGTCGGAATCGTGGGAATCTATCTCGGGGCACAGGCCTGGCCCCTGCTCGCAAAACTGTTTTCCTGAACGCCCTGCCGCGCCGGAACCCGCCGTGATGAAATACCTTCCCCAGGAAATCATTCGCCGTAAGCGGGATGGCCATCCCCTCGGCCGGGAGGAGATCGATTTCTTCGTGGAGGGACTGACCAGCGGTGCCATCAGCGAGGGCCAGGTCGCGGCCTTCGCCATGGCCATCTACTTCCAGGGCCTCAGCCGGGAGGAATGCGTGGCGCTCACCCTTGCCATGCGCGATTCCGGGGACGTCATGGCGTGGCAGGACGAGAACTTCGACGGACCGGTCATCGACAAGCACTCCACCGGCGGGGTGGGGGATCTCGTCTCCCTGGTGCTCGGCCCGCTCCTGGCTGCCTGCGGGGGATACGTTCCCATGATTTCCGGGCGTGGACTGGGCCATACCGGTGGCACCCTCGACAAACTCGAATCGATTCCCGGATACCACACGGCCCCGGACAACGCCCTCTTCCGCGAGACCGTGCGGAGCGCCGGGGTAGCCATCATCGGCCAGACTGGCCTGCTTGCTCCAGCCGATGGACGGCTCTATTCCATCCGTGACATCACCGCCACCGTGGAGTCCATCGGCCTCATCACGGCCTCCATCCTCTCCAAGAAACTGGCGGCCGGACTCGATGCCCTCGTCATGGACGTCAAGGTGGGCGACGGGGCGTTCATGCCCACCACGGAGGCATCGCGGGAACTGGCCCGGAGCATCGCGGAGGTTGCCACCGGGGCGGGCACACCCACCACCGCCCTGCTCACCGATATGAACCAGTGTCTCGCCAACAGCGCGGGCAACGCAATCGAGGTGCGGGAAGCAATCGAGTTTCTCACCACCAGCACACGCAACGACCGCCTCGAAACCGTCATCCTGGCGCTCTGCGCGGAAGTTCTCCAGACGAGTGGCCTCTCGACCTCCGAGCAAGAGGCCCTGACGAGCCTGCGCCGAGCCCTCGACTCAGGCCAGGCCGCCGAACGGTTCGCCAGGATGGTCTGCACGTTGGGAGGACCCGGGGATCTTCTCGAACGGGCGGCGTCCCACCTCCCCCTTGGTCCGGTCGTGCTGGAGGCCAGGCCGGCGCAAAGCGGCACCGTGACCGCAATCGACACCCGTGAACTCGGCCTGATCATCGTCCGCCTTGGCGGCGGACGCACCGATCCCGGACAGGGAATCGATCACCGCGTGGGCCTGGGCCAGGTGGCTGCCCTCGGGGAGGAAGTAGGAAGCGATCGACCGCTCGCGGTCGTTCATGCCGCCTCGGAGGAAGACGCCCAACGGGCGGCCGGCGAAGTATGTGCCGCCTTCACGGTGGGCGCCGGGGCGCCGGAGGCATTCCCGGTCATTCACCAACGAGTCATGGCCGGATGAAACGAGTCATCCTCCTCGTCATGGACTCCCTCGGGATCGGGAGCGCCCCCGACGCGGCCTGCTTCAGAGGGGACGGATTTACCGACGAGGGCGCCAACACTCTGGGACACATCGCCGATACCCTTGCCCTCGTCGGCCCCCCCCTGCAGCTTCCCAATCTCGCCCGATTGGGACTCCTGCACGCCTTCCAGGCCAGGTGCGGAAGCCCACCCGCCGGGATGATCCCACCGGAGGAGCTCGCGGGCTCCTGGGCCTTCGCCCGGGAAATCAGCCCGGGCAAGGACACCCCCAGCGGACACTGGGAAATTGCCGGCGTCCCGGTTCCCTTCGACTGGTCCTACTTTCCGAAGGAAAGGCCGTGCTTTCCCGCGGAGCTACTTGCCCGGATCGCTGAGCACAGCGGAGTGGAGGGCTCGCTCGGTAATTGCCACAGCTCGGGTACCGAGATCATCTCCCGGCTGGGTGAGGAGCACCTCACCACCGGCAGGCCCATCTACTACACCTCGGCCGACAGTGTCTTCCAGATTGCGGCTCACGAGGAACACTTCGGGCTCGAACGACTGCTCGACCTGTGCCGCTGCGTCCGCAGCCTTCTCGACGAAAGCGACCTCATGATTGGACGGGTCATCGCCCGGCCCTTCCTCGGATCCGGTCCCGAGGATTTCAAACGGACTGGCAACCGTCACGATTTTGCGGTCCCTCCTCCCTCGCCCACCATTCTCCAGAGACTCTGCGAGGCGGGCGGATCGGTCATCGGGGTAGGCAAGATTGGCGACATCTACGCTCATACCGGCATCACCGAAGAGGTCAGGGCCAGTGGTCACCCGGCGCTCTGGCAAAAAACCCTGTCCGCCCTCCAGCGGACCGGCG
>Ga0310121_10001629_pt1 | contig 22542 bp, 17 predicted proteins | sample CB27_Tmax_986_MG_FD_203504 | JGI IMG/M metagenome (GOLD analysis project Ga0310121, IMG submission 203504) | Marine microbial communities from Western Arctic Ocean, Canada - CB27_Tmax_986 | ecosystem: Environmental > Aquatic > Marine > Oceanic | place: Canada: Western Arctic Ocean | collected...
ATCCGATACTACAATCTAGAACGCAAGCATTCGTCTCTCGGGTACCTGTCGCCCATTCAATTTGAAACCAACCTGGCTACTCAGAATTAAGTCGCTGACCTGTCTGCTAATTCAGGACCACCTCATCTTGTCTGTGCCTGTCCTGGACTTCTTGTCGTTTGTGTGCCTGTCCTGGACTTCTTGTGTGGACTTCTTGTGTGCCTGTCCTGGACTTCTGGCTGTCCTGGACTTCTGGCTGGACTTCTGTGGGCTGGATTTGGGTGGACTTGTGTCCTGGTCCGGACTGTTCGGTCCAAACATCCCTTTTAGACTACGTCTAAACATCTTTACAGGCTCGATTCCAGTGCCCGACAGGTGCGATTGAGTTGGGTTGCCCCTGAGCTGCCAAAGTTTTCTTGAAAAAAGTTTCCAAACGGGCCCAAATTGCTGTTTACACGGAGTTGCCATCTAAGAAACAATCCTCGGCAGTGTGGCACGCTGATGGGAGCCACCAATTCCCTCTACAGGAAGTATCTTGCTCGTGATTCTCTAAACGCTGGTTTGGCAACGATTTCAGATCGTTGTGTTGGACGATTGTTCGACATTCTTGCCTGGCCAGCGGCTCACTCGGTGATTCGTATCGCTCCACGCACCGTCCGCTCGTCTGGCTGGGCATGTTGGACAGTCGATATGCCGATTCCTTTGTCTCCCGCGTTCGTTGACGAAAGTCATTTGCCTTTAGGAGGTGTCTGCTGACACAACATTTCAACGATTGAACGATTTCAACTGAGAACAACAACTAAGAGGTGTCTCCTGAAACGTAACGACCAATGTTGAACGCAATGCAGACTGGCCGATATTTCGGTCTCCAAAAATGACAAGTACAAAGGAATTCCTTTCATGCGTACTCAATTCACGATGATCTCATTGGTGTTGGTTTTGAAAATGGCTTGCTGCGTGAACGGCCAAATGGTCAAAGTCGGCTTTGAAAACGGATTATTCGGCATCGAAGGCGATTCCATCGCGCCGTTTATTCGCCAAGGTGTCACGGTGACGCTGGAGTCAGAAAATCAGGTGGGCTCGAACACCAAACCGTTGGTGTTGGCCCAAGCGGGCAACGGTTTCGTGCGAGCCTTTGTATCAGACGTTGACGACACGCCCGACGGCGGGACGGACATTGGCGGGCGGTACAATGTGACCGACGGGATCGGTTCCACCCGCGATTACTTCGTTAGCTTCAGTCAACCGGTCGCGAATGTCAGCTTCGACCTTTACGATTTCCGCGGCGACGGCCCGCCGGCCGATGGCGATGTAGGTGACACTGTTTTCATTTCGGTCAACAACGGCACGTTAGTTCCGCTCTATGCTCTCGATGGCACGGAGCCCGACGGAAACGTTTTGAATGTAAGCCTTCCGATGAACCAAATCAGCTCCATCCGGCTGGACTTCGATGTTGCGACCTACGGGCGTGACGGGGGCACGGCGATCGACAATCTAATGTTTACCGTTCCCGAACCCTCATCGGCTGGACTGATTGTGTTGGGAATGATCCTGACGCTTGGCACTGCCCGGCGCACCCGCCGCGGAGGCTAAACCAGTGGCGAAGGAGCTTGATCAACTGCAGTACGGAGACTTTCAAACGCCCATCGACTTGGCCAGAGGCGTCTGCCGGTGGCTGATGAGCCGCATCGATCCGCCCGCCACCGTATTGGAACCGACCTGCGGCCAGGGCAGCTTTCTGCGGGCGGCCAACGAGATATTCAGAAGCGCCAGTCACATCATCGGGGTTGATCGTAACGCATCTTACGTGGAGAAGGCTCGCCGGCATTTAGCGAATTCGCAGCCTTCGTCAGTGGTTATCCGACAAGGTGATTTTTTCGAGTTTGATTGGGACCAACTCCAATTATTCGACCACGGACCGCTACTGGTATTAGGGAATCCGCCTTGGGTCAACAATTCGTCATTGGCCAAGTGTTCCAGCCGGAACGTTCCCACCAAATCCAATCTGAACCGTTTGCGCGGAATCGATGCGGTCACGGGGGCTAGCAACTTCGATATATCGGAGACCATCTTGCTCACCGTGTTTCGCTGGTTCCAGCATCAGCAAGGCACGGTGGCCATGCTGTGCAAGACAAAAGTCGCCCGTAAAGTCCTGCAGTATGCCTGGTCCAATGGGATCGACATTGCACAAGCGGACTTGGTGCCAATCGACGCGCGCCAAGAATTTTCCGCTTCCGTGGACGCGGCGTTGTTGGTGGTCCGCTTTCACCCCGGGGATTCCCGTCAATATTGCCGCGTTCACGAATCGCTGAATACGTCCGGCGACCGGGAGTTTGGTATGGAGGATGGTAGGCTGGTTACCGACCGATCTCTGTATCGGCGACACCGACATAGATTCGCGGAAACGGCGGTGAAATGGCGATCGGGTGTGAAACACGATTGCGCTCGGGTGATGCAGCTACGGCGTGACGGAGACCGTTTTACCAACGGCATGGGTCAAGTTGTGACGTTGGAGCGACGGTTTCTTTTTCCGATGCTCAAGTGCTCCGATCTAGCCAAGCGGTCCCCACGGCCGCGATTCTGGATGTTGGTGCCGCAGCGTTACGTGGGTCAAGAGACGGACCGACTTGCACGTTTGGCTCCGCGAACATGGGACTACCTACATCAACACCGAGACCAACTCCGCAAACGTGGTAGCGTTGTCTATCGTGACAAGCCCGATTTCTCGGTTTTCGGTGTGGGAGAATACTCATTTTCCAGATGGAAGGTGGCCGTCTCGGGGCTGGGCAAGACGCCTCGTTTTCACGCCATTGGACCGCACCATCGCAAACCGATGATCATGGACGACACGTGTTACTTTCACCCTTGTGATTCCGAGTCCGCCGCTCGGCGACTATCCAGCGCTCTCAACTCAACGGTTGCCCAGGAGTTTTTCCAGTCGTTGATTTTTACGGATGAAAAGCGGCCCGTCACCGCCAAGCTGCTAGGTCAGCTCGACTTAGAGCGGTTGTTGCGCGAGTGATCAGCCTATCGAGGTGAACTCGCATCAACCAATATCAACGGGTTGCCCCGCTTGCATCGCGTCATAAATGCCGCGAATGATGGCCAGCGCTCGGCATGCTTCAGGCCCGTCAATGGCCAGAGGTTTACCAGTGTCGAGTGAAGACAAGAAACTATCAATGTTGCGGGTGTGATTGCTGTAGTCAATGGCCATCGGGTCATTGGCGCCACCATCGGTCACACCACCGGCGTGGCGTTGCCGTATCTGTTCGTCGGCTGGTTGCTCATCACGAAATTGCCAGTTGACCAGCTGCTGGTCATGAACTTCCGCCGTACCGTCTCGTCCAGACACATGGATTCGGGCCGATGTGCCGGGCCACATCGCCGTGCTGGCCACAACGCTCCCCAGAGTACCATCCGCGAATTGCAAGGCGGCCACCGCCGTATCCTCGACTTCGATCATCTCTGGCGGATGTCCACGTTGGGCGGTCCAGCCAAAAACTTTGGTGACAGGTCCAGCCCCCGCGGCAGCGGCGATCCATTGGATGGCGTCGATAGTGTGAATCGATTGATTAATGAGCGCGCCACCACCATCCATGGCTATGGTTCCTTGCCAACGCGAAGGGGAATAATAGTCGTCGTCACGCCACCAAGGAACGTATGCGACGGCCGCCGCCAGCGGTCCGAACCGTCCAGCGGCCGCGGCGTCGTAAAGTGTGCGAACTACCGGATTGAAGCGCTGGGGAAAAATCCCCCCCAACCGAATCTTCCCGCGTTCCGCGGCTTGGATCATCTGCTCGGCACGCTCCAAATTGATCTCCAACGGCTTTTCGCACAGGACATGGATTCCGCGTTCGGCAGCCGCCACGGTCGGTTCCAGGTGAGCCCCACTGGGCGTGCAGATCGATACCACATCTGGCCGCGCCTCGCCAATTAGCTGGGAAAAATCGGCGAACCATTTACCGCCGTACTCGGACGCGAATCGCTCTCCTTTCTCCCGCGTTCGGCAAGACGCGGCCACCAATTCGGCATTCGGCAAGTCCCCGATGGCTCGGGCATGCATTTCCGCGATGGCGCCCACACCGACAATTCCGATTCGATACGTCTTGCTCATGAGTGAGTCTACTCCACTGCATTCAAGCGGTCTGTTTGGCGGCTTCCCGCACATCGTTTAGGTCACGCAAGCGGTAGTCAATCTCGGCTACATCCAGCACGCCACAAAGCGCCCTTAGGGCCACGCCCATCCCGTCAGGACCGCTGAATCCGCCGAATTGCCCGCCCCCTTTCACGTGAGGTTCCAGGTCGAGAAAAACACCGGGAGCACCCAGCCGTACCATCCGTTGAGCCAACCGCGGAAATGAGTCACGATAGTCTTCGAAGATACGCTCGTGGACGCCGCTGCCATGATCGACGGACACAAAATCGGTAAGTGACTCCGCATCGACATGGCGAGTCCGTTGCGTGCCACCTGGAGCCACATAGTCCTTGACGTGAAACCATCCGATCCCAGACTTCATCGCCTCGTACTCCGCGAACGTTTCATCCGGCGAAAATCCCTGGCAAAGAAAGTTGGCCGCATCGAAAATCAGCACCAACGAGGGATCATTAATCTGCTTGTGGATCTCGGCCAGGATGACACCATTCTGCCCGACGAGATTGGCTTCAATTTCCAATCCATAAATGAGACCTTGACGCTTGCAGAATTCGACAATTTTTCCGATCTGATCCGTCGCCTGGCTCATGTACTCGGTGGGATCTTCCCCCTTGGGATGGTAGTAGGAGAACCCACGGATCAGCTTGGTGTCGAATGCCTGTGCCAGGCTGCACGCGCGTTGAACGTCTTCCGCGAGATAAGTCTCGAACGGAATGAACCGGTTCCGGGTCCCGTCTTCAATATCCAGCAGCTTGACTTTACCGATTGGCGACCCGAGGGTGGCGACGCTGAGACCGTACTCACGTTGCTGCTGGCGGATCGTCTCGATCTCCCCATCGGTCAGTTCCATCGCGTTCTTGACGCCACCACCCACGTCGATGAATCGAATCGAGAAGTATTTTAGTCCCAACGCCGCGAAGGCAACAAATTGTTCGACCAGTGTCTTGTTCGGTGCGGCTTCGTCAGCGAATCCACTGAGCAAGACCGTTGGATTGTCGGATGTCATTGGTTATCCCTTGATGAATTTAAACGCTTGGAATCCTTGGGGCTGGCGCGTCGTTGCTGGAGCCGAGGCTCGATGGCAGCAGCAGAGCATTGTGATGCTTGTCGAATCGTTCTGTCCAGTGGGCACCCGTAACGAGTCATTTTTTCGGATCCGCCTGTTAGAACCCATGCCAGTATTGACTCCCCTACGAGGCCGGCGGCACACGTCACACCGCCTATGTCGCCGGCAAATGACGCTGGAAAAACTCCAACCAATTCCGGTGCAGAATTCGGTCAATGTCGTCGTCCGCATATCCGCGATCGGCCAACAGCTCGCCCAGTCGCTGGAGATCGGCGATACTGCCGACGTCCTTCGGACGTTGTGCGGCGCCGAAACCGCCGTCCAAGTCACTACCGATCGCGACGTGGGATGCGTTTCCGGCCAGCTGGCAATAGTGATCCATGTGGTCGATGACCGCCGCCAGCGAAAGATTGGCATTGGACGTCTCGCCACGAGTCCACTGCTTGGCGATCATCCATGCGTCCATGGAAATCCCGAAGACGCATCCCCGCTGGATGAGCGTGTTGATCTGCTCGTCATTTAATTGACGTTGCCGCGGAGCCAATGTCCGACAATTGGAGTGACTGGCCATCACCGGGCCGCCGAATCGATCCATTGCCTCCTCGAAACTGCGATCGGTCGTGTGGGTCACGTCCATTATCATTCCCACGCGCTGCATCTCGGCAAGCAGCTGCTCACCTTTCTTTGTCAGTCCTCCTTCGCAACCAGTTCCGTCGGCGTAGTGCCCGGTACCGTAGTGGGCCAGAATCAGACTGCGCAGGCCCTCATTCCACCACAGGTCAATCTCCTCGGGCTCAATGATCGGATCGGCTCCTTCCATGGCCAAGATATAGCCGATCGGTAAGCCCGATTTTTCAGGAACTTGCCAGCGACTCCAATGGGCATCAAGGTCGGCGGCCGACTTGATCTGGGTCATTTGCCCGGATCGCTCGAGCGCACGGTAGTAGGCCAGCTGTCCCATGCTGGCCGCGTAGGCAATATTCTGAGTGCCGTAGTCAAGATCACACCGCAATGGTCCGTTCAGTGGTTGGACATCGCGTTTGGCGCGACAGAGAACCGTGGCCAGACAGACTGCCACGCCGCCACGTCGCATTTCCGGCAGGCAAACGCACGCTCCTTCTCTCGCTCGGCTGTCCGTCATTCCCAACTCGCGTTGGTTTATTTGATTCAGTTCCTCCGTTTGGTCGCGGTTATAGCTGACCGCGTTCCATGAGATATCCAGGTGGGCATCGATGATGAGTCGCATAGGCACATTTTCTACTTGTGTTGGTAACAGCGAAGTGGGCTCCTGAGTTTCAATTCCAAAAGACGCCGACTGACCATCCCTGCCATCCTAGCGGCTCAACCCGCTGCCCGCCAACAGTAGTTGGCCGTTCTCCGCTCCGCGTATATAGCGAACACCCAGACTTGGGGAAAGGCCCCGTTATCCGTTGCGGAAAAATGGTCTCGATGTTGGCATCCATTCAGTAGTGCCCACCAGATCGTCCTCGGAAGCCGGGCGACATACCAGCGGACGACCGCCAGGCCTCATCAGCGAAACGGTCGCGTCGCTGGCCATCATCAAGGTGCCGCCACCGTCCGAACTTGCCTCGGCGGGGCGGTGGAAAATCGGACGCACCGATCTCTGGTGACGAACAACGCCCCAACGGGAGGACAGCTCGGCTGGGGGCGTCCGCAATACCCGCACACTCGCTTTGCTCGCCACAACTCAAACTTGGGGCCTAACGAATATGCCAATCTTGGAGGTCGAGAACGGCCGTCGCGGTGTCGTGCTTTACAACTTGTGTATAATCGGTTTTGAGTGTCACGGGCCGCTCCATCTCCACTTTCCTTTTGCTGAATCAAACCCCTTAATCGCATCCATCACCCTCCCAAACGGTATGCACGCGCATTCACGAATCGTTCCTTGGCTCGCCTTGATCGTCGCGATCACGGCGCACGCCAACGTTGCCACTGGTGGAGCTCCTTCCACCACGCCGCCCGAGGGTCTGCGTGATGCAACGCCGACGGTCTATGCGTTGGTCGGTGGGCGGCTGGTCGCCGAACCGGGCAAGGTGGTCGAAAACGGGACCATTGTCATTCAAGATGGTTTGATCACGGCCGTAGCCGCCGACCTGGCACCACCCGCTGGGGCAAGACAGGTCCAACTCAAAGGAATGGTCGTCTACCCAGGCTTTATCGATGCCTACAGCGAAGTCGACTGGCCAACCGCCGATAGTCACGCCGGAACACCGTACTGGAACTCGCAAGTTACGCCGGAACATGCGATCGACGACGTTTACCAACCCAACGAAGAGTTGGACCGTGCCTATCGTAGTCAAGGCATCGCCGCGCGGCTGGTCGCTCCCAAACAGGGGATCATCAAGGGGACCAGCGCCGTCGTCCTCAACGGCGGCGCGGCCGGGTCACGGTCGATTGTGCGGGGAAAAGCTGCCTTGCATCTGCGGCTTACCATCCCATATAGCGATGGCGAGCGGGTTTATCCAAACTCTCCGATGGGTGCTGTCGCGCTGGCTCGCCAGGCGCTCTACGATGCCCAGTGGTACGGCGACGCGTGGACGGCGTACGAATCGAGCCGCCAGTTACCGCGGCCGGAACGAAATGACTCGCTGGCGGCGATGCGCGAACACGTCGGGCAGGCACGAACCGTGATGGCAGACGCGCCGAACGAACTCTTCGCGCTCCGAGCCGACGCCTTTGCTCGTGAATTTGCCTTGCCGCTGGTGATCCGTGGCTCGGGAAATGAATACCGACGCCTTGATGACATTCGACTGCTCGGCCGTCCCGTGATTTTGCCGTTGGATTTCCCCGACCCACCCGACGTGAGCTCTCTGGAGGCCGCCGCCCGAGTGCAATTGGAACAACTCATGCACTGGCAACTGGCACCCGAAAACCCAGCCAGGGTGACGAGCGCCGGAATTCCAACCGCGCTCACCGCACATGGATTGGAGACCCCTAAAGAATTCCTGGACGCAATTCGAGCTGCCGTCAAACGGGGACTCGACCCCGCCGCGGCCTTGGAAGCGATTACGACCAGTCCCGCGCGGATACTTGGCATTTCCGATCGATTGGGGACTATCGCCGTTGGCCAGATTGCCAATCTCGTCGTGACTAACGGTGAAATATTCGCAGCCAAGACGTGCGTGATTAGCACTTGGATCGACGGCGAGGAATTCAAAATCAAACGCAAACCAGCGATCGATCCTCGTGGCCGATGGCGATGGACGTTCGCAGAGAATTCACCCCACCTTGCCGATCTTGATGTCACGATTGAAGGGAGCGGAAAGAAACTCAAGGGACGTGCGGCGGTCGCTGGCGCAGCCGTAGAAGATGAAGCAGATCACAACAGCCAACCGGACAATGGCAGTGACAGCGATGAAAACGGGAACGATGGGGAAGAGGACGATGGGGAAGAGGACGATGGGGAAGAGGACGATGGGGAAGAGGACGATGGGGAAGAGGACGATGGGGAAGAGGACGATGGGGACAGTGACCAGGATGACGTGGATGCGAACCAGTTCAAGACGCTCTCGATGGCCGCGGGCCGATTAACCGGTTCTTTCGGTGCTCACATTCTCGCGCAAGATGGTATCGACTCAGCGGGTGTGGTCCAAATCTCCGCGATTCTAACCGACTCAAAGCCGCGGACCATGCAAGGCTTTCTCCAGCTTCCCGATGGCAGCCGAGTGACATTTTCCGGCGAGCGACTCGGTTCAGTGAACAAGGGCGACAAGGCTGAAGGGGACGGCAACGGCGAAGAAGAAGAGGATGTGGATCAGGCCGACCCTAACAAGGGTAGAAACGGCGACGGGGAAAACGGCGACGGGGAAAACGGCGACGGGGAAAGCGGCGACGGGGAAAGCGGCGACGGGGAAAACGACGACGGCGAGAGTGCCTCGGAGCCGTACAACCTCGACATTAACTATCCGTTGGGAGCATTCGGAGTCGCGACGCCGGCTGAGCCACGGCAAGGGACAGTCGTGTTGCAAGGGGCCACGGTTTGGACGTGCGGTCCAGCCGGCACGATTGACGACGCCACTGTCGTCGTTGTCAACGGCCGTATCACTAACGTGGGACGTCGCAACGCCGTCACGGTGCCACCCAGCGCCACAGTCATAGATGTCGCCGGCAAACAGATCACTCCGGGGATCATCGATTGTCACTCACACATGGCAACCGACGGAGGAATCAATGAGAGTGGCCAGGCGGTGACGGCAGAGGTTCGAATTGGTGACTTTGTCGACTGCGATGACATAAACATTTATCGCCAACTGGCCGGCGGCGTCACCATGGCGAACATTCTGCACGGATCGGCCAATCCGATTGGCGGTCAGAACCAGGTGATCAAACTCCGTTGGGGAATGGGCCCGGAGTCCCTCAAGTGTCAGCGTGCACCGGCGGGCATCAAGTTTGCCCTGGGCGAAAATGTCAAGCAAAGCAACTGGGGAGATGGCCATACCACGCGTTACCCCCAGACGAGGATGGGCGTCGAGCAGATTATACTGGATGAATTCCGAGCGGCCCAGTTCTACGCTCGATCCCAGGATCAATGGCAACGCAACCGGCAGGGCTTACCTCCTCGCCGTGACCTGGAGCTGGAAGCCATCGCCGAAATCTTGGGCGGTGAGCGTTGGATCCACTGCCACAGCTACCGTCAGGACGAAATCCTGGCACTCATCCGGACGCTGGACGGATTCGGCATCAAGATCGGCACGTTCCAACACATTCTGGAAGGATACAAGGTCGCTCCGGAGATGGCACGACATGGAGCGATGGGGTCGGCATTTGCCGATTGGTGGGCCTACAAATTCGAGGTCTACGATGCGATTCCGTTCAACGGCGCGTTGATGCATGACGCCGGGATTGTCGTGTCTTTCAATTCAGACGACCAAGAGTTGGCACGTCACTTGAATCATGAAGCCGCCAAGGCGGTCAAATACGGCGGAGTGCCACCGGAAGAGGCGTTGAAATTTGTTACGCTGAATCCGGCTCGCCAACTCCGCATTGACGAGTTCGCTGGTTCGCTCGAGGTAGGCAAGGATGCGGATCTGGTCGTGTGGTCCGGACCGCCGCTGTCAGTCTACTCACGCTGCGAGCAGACGTGGATCGATGGCATTCGCTACTTCGATCTCGCGACGGATCAACAGATGCGCCAGCGGGCACGGACACAGCATGCAGAGTTGGTCCAAAGGATTCTGGCCGACAATGGGGATGGAAAACCGACTGGAACCAAATCCGATGACACATCCCACCTATGGCCCCGTTTCGATCGTTTTTGCGGACATGGAAGAGGACCATGATACTCGACCGACTTCAAACTGACTTCTCTATAATTCCTCGACGCGTTCATGGAGCGTGGCTTGTCATTTTTTCGTTGGTACAGCTGTGTGTTCCAGTCCAGGTGATGGCGATTGCGCCGAATCCAGCGCGTCCACAGGCCGCGCCGGTCGCCATCGTGGGCGGCACCATTCACCTGGCTAACGGCGAGACTTCGATCGTGGGATCCGTCTCCTTCGATAACGGACGGATCACGGCGGTCGGTCCTGAGGTTGTTTTGCCGAGCGGCGGGGAGAGAATTGACGCCACTGGCAAACACGTTTATCCGGCCATGATCAATGCCTACTCGCAAATAGGCTTGGTAGAAATCGATGCGGTGCGGGCAACGCTCGATATGCGGGAAACGGGCGACTTGAATCCGAACGTGGAGTCACGCAAGGCCGTGAACCCCGACAGCGAGCTGATCCCGGTGGCCCGCAGCAACGGTGTGTTGCTGGCGTTGACCGCGCCGACGGGCGGGTTGATCTCTGGCCAATCATCGGTCGTGCGGCTGGATGGGTGGACTTGGGAAGATATGACCTTGGCTCCCAACGCGGCGATGCACGTCCGTTGGCCGCGGCCTCAAGTCAACCGCGATTGGTGGAAACCCCCAGCGGATCAGCCTGAGGACTTTGACAAACGCCGACTCGAAAAGTTAGACGCGATTGACCAGGCGTTTGAGGACGCGAGGGCCTATCTGGAATCGCGAAAACATCATGGTCCTGACCAGGCAATTGATGCGCGTTGGGAAGCAATGCGCGGGCTGTTGGCGGGCCACCAGCCGATGGTGGTCCATGCCGACGATCTGCAATCGATTCAAGAAGCGGTCGCATTGGCCCAGTCGCAAGAAGTGCGATTGATCATTCACGGCGGATACGACGCAGCCGACGCGGCCGAGCTACTCAAGCAACACGAGGTGCCCGTGATTGTGGACGGTGTATATCGCTTGCCTCGCCGCCGACATGAAGCCTATGACAAGTCCTACACATTGCCGGAGCGACTTCGGCAGGCCGGAGTTAAGTATTGCATCGCGGTTTCCCAACGATTCGCTGCCTCCAATGACCGCAACCTGCCATATCACGCGGGCACGGCCGCTGCATATGGCCTGTCTCCGGACGAAGCGCTGCGCGCGATCACATTCTATCCGGCTGAGATCTTAGGGATATCGGACCAAGTGGGTTCACTTGACCTTGGCAAGGAAGCCACCCTCTTCATCGCCGATGGCGACATTCTTGACACACCCACTCAGGTCGAGCGAGCCTTCGTACGAGGCGGCGAAATCGACTTGAGCAATCGCCACAAACGGCTACACGAGAAGTATCGCGAGCGTTTGAACCGTGAGCGGAACTGAAGTTGAACCGCGAGCGGAACTGAAAGCCTGGCGTGCCAGCGGTGACTTGGTCCGCGAAATACGCCGGTCTGATTGCGACCTGTTGTCCTAAACGAGTAGGATATCTTGTCGCGAGCCGTTCGCACCAGATTCCTTACGCGGAATCCAGATTCTCTCGTCGCACCGGAGGTTGTTTAAAATGTCGACACATTCCACACGTCGCCAGTTCATTAATCTCGCCGCCGCGGGCACGGCTTATCTGGGTGCTGGACATTGGGGCCTGTGCGGTGGTCTTCCACCTGTTTCGGCTGCCGAGACAGAACTCAATCCGCGACTGGTGCAGTTCAACCCGAACATCGAGCCACTGGTGCGCCTGTTGGAAGATACTTCTCGGGAAAGTGTGTTGGAGGAGGTCGCTCATCGCATCCGGAACAAGACATCCTATAGAGAGATATTGGCCTCGCTGTTGTTAGCCGGGGTTCGAAACGTCCAGCCGCGTCCATCGGTCGGATTCAAGTTTCATGCCGTCTTGGTCGTCAACTCGGCACATTTGGCAAGTTTGGCCGCGCCCGACACGGAACGCTGGTTGCCGATTTTCTGGGCCATCGACTACTTCAAAGCCCAACAAGCGAGAGAAGTCCAGGCGAGTGGCTGGCGGATGACACCGGTCAACGAGTCGTTGGTACCGGCGGCTCACCAAGCGCGGGCCGTGTTTGTCGACGCGATGGATCATTGGAACGATGCGGTGGCGGACGCCGCCATTGCCGGACTGTGCCGAACGGCTGGCAGCCACGAAATCTTCGAACTGTTGGTTCGCTATGGCGCACGTGATTACCGCTCCATCGGCCACAAAGCGATTTACGTCGCCAATTCCTGGCGAACATTGCAATGCATTGGATGGCAATATGCCGAGCCAGTCCTGCGGTCACTGGTCCATGCGTTATTGAATCATGGAGATGATCCAAATCCCGTGGATAGTGATCTGGAAGCAGACCGACCGTGGCGAGACAACGGGCCGCGCGCCGGACAACTCCGTGCCGAGTGGCGCGGCGGTTCGATCGATAATTCGGCGACGCGGGATATGTTGGCGACGCTACACGACGACGACTCGGCTGCCGCCGCCGACCAAGCCGTCGAAATCATTAATCGCGGCGTATCTCCACAATCCGTCTGGGATGCCGTCTTAGTCGGTTCCGGAGAACTTCTCATGCGTCAACCGGGCATCATTGGCCTGCACACACTGACGACCAGCAACGCGTTGCACTACGCGTACCAATCAACGGCGAACGACGACACCCGGCGCATGTTACTGTTGCAGGCGAGTGCGTTTTTACCGATGTTCCAAAAGTCGGCAGCCGGTCGTGGGGAGGTCGCGAATATTCGTGTCGACGATCTCGCCACCGACTCAGCGGCGTTTGACGAACCACTGACCATCGACAAGATCATGTCAGACGTAAGCCATGATCCACAACGCGCAGCGCAGTCGGTGCTACGGCTGATGGCGGACGGTGGTGACGCCAGGGCTCTTATCCAATCGGCCCGACAGTTGACGTTTTTCAAAGGCCGCGATGCTCATGACTACAAATTCAGTTCGGCAGTCTTGGAAGACTACTATCACGTCAGCCCCGATTGGCGAGAGAAATTCCTAGCATTGAGCGTCTTTAACCTCCGTGGGACCGGTGATCCGGACACGGAGCTCGTCCAACGGACACGCGCCGCACTGGCGAGCTGAAATTGTTAGCGTGACAGCGGGAGCCATGTGCCGGGTGAAGACTCTTGCGGCCTCGTGATCTCGCCAGACTCCGGCGGTCGGCGTCGGGTGGCCCAGCTGTGACCGTTGCGCTATCGTAGCGCCGTCATCGCGCCATCGTAGCGCCGTCATCGCGCCATCGTAGAGCCATCGTAGAGCCATCGTAGAGCCACCGTAGAGCCACCGTAGAGCCACCGTAGAGCCACCGCTCGGCGACCGACGGAGACGCTGAAAACGGACCCACTCAGTGTCATATCTCAAACTCCAGGAGCCCGTCAACCGATTTTCAGCTCCTCGGTTCGAACGTTTTCAGAATCTCCTTTGGCCGCCGGTTAAACGACGCGCCGGTAGTCGACGCGCCGGCGTGGAGTGGCCGTGGGGTGGCGCGGCCATCTCGCTGGATGCCTCGACTTACCCATACGCCGCAACTGCTTGAATCAACGCCTTGATGTACCCGTAGGCAAACGCAAACCCCTGGCGATGACCCGGATCGTCGGGATGCGTCGGAACATGGTCGGGCATCACCATGTACGGATAATCGACTTCGTACAGTGTCCGCATGACCTGGAGCATGTCCATATCGCCGTTGTCCAGGTAGACCTCTTGAAAATCATTCCGACCACCACGAATGTTGCGGAAGTGAATATTGAAGATCTTCTTGCGCTTGCCGAAATAGCGAATCACGTCATGTATTTCCCGCGCGGGGTCGTGCAACATCTCGGCGGTCGAACCGAGACATAGATTCAATCCGTGATACGGGCATTCCTGGATCGAGACAAACTTCTTGAGCCCTTCAACCGTCCCCAGCACGCGGTTGATGCCCTGGTACCCTTCAGGCGGCATACCGGCATCGTGCGGATGGCAGGCCGCGCGAATCTTGTACTCTTCACAAACCGGCATGACCCGCTCGAGGAAATAGGTAATGCGCTCCCAAGCGTCCTCGGCGGTGACGCGTCCGGCGCGCGTAAGTGGTGGGTCGGCTTTGGCGGCGGAAAACTTCCACGTGCTGTAACGGGACCCACCTCGGCCCAATGTCGGCTCAACACGTGGGACGCCCAACAGACTCATGTTGTACTTCCAGGCGGGTATACCAGCCTGGGCACAGTTGGCTGTCATGATGTTGATGTGTTCGATGTCACGATCCCGCTCGGGGCTCTTGCCGAGCATGATCGCACCCCGCTTTTCACGGTCAATGTGCGACGAGGACAAAAAAGGTAGGGCGACCATATCCAATGTCACGCCGTGCGACTCACATCGCTCGCGAGTTTGCTCCAACTCGTCGACCGTCCAGTACCCTCGATCGCCGGGTGCTGGAGGAAATCCGCAGACATGGTCGACGCCATGCCGTTTGACATAATTCAGTATTTCCGGTGTAGTCGGAAAACGCTGCGTTCCCACAACCATGCGGACGGGCCGACGTGACGTTGCATCCGATTCACTCGCGTCGACAGACAGGGCGTTCAAATCCGCGGAGCCCGCCATGGCAGCGGCCGCCCCCGATATAGTTAAGAATTCTCGACGTTTCATGGCGATTTCAGCTCCTGTAACTGGCTGCGGCTGCAATCTTCGGCCCGTGTACCAACGTCATTGCATCCGATGCTTGAATACATGCGAATCTCAAAACCGTGAGCGGTAGCACGTCACCACGCAATCCACATGGCCAACTCGGCGCTGCCCACGGTTCGGGTTACGATGTTCTCTTCGGCAACAGTATAATTTGGCTGGTTCGAGACGATTATCATAGGTGCCAACATGCCCCATTCACCCTCTCGGCGAACATTTCTCCAATACTCTCTCGCGGCCGGCGTGACGGCGCCGTTGGCCGTGACAAGGACGACGCCTGCTGCCAGCGACCAGGTCCACATTGGCTGCGTGGGCGTGGGCGGTAAGGGTTGGACCGACATGAACGAGGCTTCCACTGGCCATCAGATCGTCGCCATTTGCGATGTGGATGAAGATCGTTTGGCCAAGGCGAGTGAAGCCTTCCCGCAGGCCAAACGATATACCGATTGGCGCCGGCTAATGGAGCAAAACGACCTTGACGCAGTCACCGTGTCTACGCCCGATCATATGCACGCCGCAATTACATTCACTGCGATTGAGCTGGGCAAACACACCTACACGCAAAAGCCGCTGACTCATTCGGTCTACGAGGCGCGGATGTTGGCGGAGGCTGCCGCCCGCCAAGGCGTTGTCACGCAGATGGGAATCCAACATCACTCCAACACATTTTTCAGAACCGGCGTGCATCTGGTCCAACAGGGCACGATCGGCAAGATCCGAGAGGCACACGTTTGGACGGATCGGCCAGTGGGCGTTTGGGAGCAAGACATGGAGCGACCGACCGCCAACGTGGCGCCGCCCGAGTCGCTCCACTGGGACCAGTGGCTCGGAGTTGCCCCGACACGACCGTTCGTCGTGAACAGCTACCATCCATTTAAGTGGCGAGGCTTCTGGGACTTCGGAACCGGCGCACTCGGCGACATGGGTTGCCATGCCATGGATCCCGTGGTGTCGGCATTGGAACTCGGTCCGCCCAGCACCATTTCGTACAACGGACCGATCCCCAATTCGGAGACCGGCCCCCAGTCGAGCATGATCCAATACGGATTCCCTGGAACCCGTTGGACGCCGGACCAGTTCAAGATGGTGTGGTACGACGGTGCGATTCTTCCTCCGCGGCGACTATTCGACGTCGCGGACGATTCTCAGTTGGAAAAGAACGGAATTCTTTTGATCGGCGACAACGGCCAGTTATTGCTGAACTATTCCAAGCCACCCATATTGCTACCGCACGGAGATTTTGCCGATACCAAAGTAGCAGCATTACCGGCCGACAATCATTACGCGCAATGGACCGACGCTATCCTTGGACGCGGTAAACCATCATGCCCATTTTCGTACTCGGGACCATTGACCGAGACCGTCCTCTTAGGGAATGTGGCCTTACGGAGCGGCCAACGCATCGACTGGGACAGCGAAAACCTCGTGGCCGTCGATGCTCCAGAAACCGCTGGACTGATTCGGCGCGAATACCGTGACGGCTGGCGGATCGAGGGATTGTAGTGACCAGAAATTGTCATCGGCGATTCGCCGGAACGGTCCAATCCAAGAGTCGCCTCTTACCTGATCGTCGTGTCGCACCGCTTGCCCCGCGGCGGCCATCTCGACATTCCCGATTGCGTTTCTCCTGGTAGCGGGCAAGACCACTGACATCCATACCAAGCCCAACGCATCTCGTGTTCAACCATCACGACCAAGGCCAATGAAATCCCCGTGATCGCCAACATTTCTCAATCGCGCCAGCCATTTCGTAGGCCGTATTAAACCGACGCTCTGGTTCTTTCTCCAAACAGGTCATACAAACTTTCTGTAGGCGATGGGAAATGGACGCGTCCAGCTCCCTCGGTTTCGGTGGCGCGTCGTGCAACAACTGCCGAACCAAGGTGGCTGGCTCGCCCATAAATGGTCGTCGACCGGTTAACATTTCATAAAGCACGACTCCGAGCGAATAAACATCCGACCGAGCGTCCGCCAATCCGGGCATACCACGGGCCTGTTCGGGCGACATATAGGCCAAAGTTCCGAAAGGTTGCCCCACCGTTGTTAGGGTACTGGCCGCACTCTCGCGTCTGGCCAACCCAAAATCGACGATGTGCGGCATGTCGTCCTCATCGACCAGGATGTTGTTGGGCTTGAGATCACGGTGAATCACACCGCGTTGGTGGGCGTGGTGCAGTGCTTTGGCCACCACGGCGCACAACTCCGCTGACTCGCGATGGGAGTGGGATGAAGTTCGACTCCAGACCGACAATTGGACGCCGTCGACCAACTCACTGACGATGAATGGTCCGTTCTCATCTTCACCGATTTCGTGGATGGCCACGATGTTGGGATGTCGCAGTTGGGCCGCCGCCTGGGCCTCACGCGTAAACAGACGACGCAAGTGGGCTGGCTCGTCCGGGTGCGGGATCTTCACGGCAACGTACCGGTCCAGCTGCCGGTCGTACACCTTCCAAACTTCGCAAAGGTACCGATGCCCAGACAGGTTCGCAGTTCATAGTGTCCCGCCTGTCGTGGCGGCTCAATTTCGCTTACCTCAGCCGTCCGTTGCTCGGCACCCTTCTCAGTCGAATCCTTTTCGCCCCGCATGACCATCCGCAGCTTGCGGAGCGCTTCAGAAAATTCTGGCATCAGCTCGGGATGATCGGCGGCGATGGCGGCGGCCGAAAAAGTCTCGCCCTGGGAACACCGAGCCAATATGCCTTGCACGACCTTGTGAATGCAGTCGTCTCGGGAGCCAGTGGTTTCGGTGTCGAAGGCAGATCGGTCAGGAGCCATGGCGAGTGGATTAGCGAGAGCTCAGGTATGCAGAGGCTTCACCAAGCAACTCCTTCAGAGATCGTTTGCCGCGTTTGATCAAACCGTGCACGGCCGCCGGTGTACGCCCCATCGCCTCGGCGATGTCTTGATGACTCATGTCCTCCATATATTGCAGACGCACGACCTCTTGGTATTGGTCAGGAAGTTCAGCCAATGCAACCTGCATGCATCGCAGCGATTCTCGACGAGATGCTCGGCGCAAAGGAGTGCTCTCGTCAGTCACGAGCAGGTCAAACAGATTCATTACTGAATCGGTGGCGTATTGGCGGACACCCTCGATCCGCTGCCGGTCACCACCGCGCTTTTTGCGATTCAATCCCTTGGCCGCATCCTGGATGCGATGTTCGGCGATCGTTCTTAACCAGGCCAAGAACGAGTTTGGCCCGCGTGGGGTGAATTTGTCAATGTCTCGATAGGCGGCGCTGAATGTCTCTTGCACAATGTCATCCGGATCGACGACATTTTTGATCGACGGAGGCATCCGCGTCTTGATGTGCCGCGTCAGTTCATCGGCGGACAAATAGAGCAGCTCGCCGATCGCGGCCCGGTCGCCGGTCATCGCCCGCTGGGTGAGGTCGTCCGGCGGTAGGTCATTCGATGTGCCATCGGACGACATGGTGGTCCCTTCCCTCTCAGTGGAAATAACAGTGGCGAGTCAAAAGATGGCAGCCCAAAACACGGCGGTTCCTGGCCATATGGTCTTATAGCAGATTTTCGTGCTTGGTTTAACGCCACGGCGCCAGAGGACTCTGGCCGGACCACGACGTCCCGAGGCGCGAATCGTATATATTTTAAACGTCACGCCCGTGAATTGAAAACCCGCGGCAACGGTCGTCAACACGCCGCACACCACCGCACAAACCAAGGATCGCCACCACCGTCATGACGCAACTGGTTGGCTCTGGTACGACCAGGTTATTCATATCGCCAGCGTCGCCGCCTGGACTGAGCACACCGTCGAGATTGGTGACAGTTCCCACGACGGTCCCGCCCCCACTGACGATCCCGCTGGCCTCAATCGTCACGGAACTGGTCAGTTCCCCTCCGAACTGCGTTCCCAGCTCTTCGGCACTGGTCAGATGCAACCTGCCGATATCGCAACCGAACGGATTGCCAACGATCGTTTCGTCCGCCGAATGGTTATCGGTTACGGAAACCGTTGCATCGAGGATGGACGCCTGGTCGCCGTTGCCTGGTGGTCCACCGCCGGGGAGCCAAGAATTGTCGCTCCAATCTCCGTCGCCGCCGGACGCCCAGATCAGCTCGTCGTCAGAGTCCAAAACCTCGATGATCGCATCGGGATCTTGGCTATTATCACCACGTCCCAGGCACGGCTCGCCGGGCAGACAGCCGGCATTGAGCGACGGCAGGTCCATCGCGTCCCCAAAGATAACATCGGTTTCCGCGAATGAGCCGCCGGCGTGATTCATACCGACTTGCCCGATCTGTAAGAAAATCTCGGTCTGGTCGGCGTCCAGGGAGACAACGTCGTAGGTCACGGAGGCAATTAACCAGGCCGGGATGCCCACCTGATCCAAGAAACATTGGGCATCGTCCGCACAGTGGTCTGGGTTCAATCCAGTTGCACTGTCGCCAAGTCCGCTCAGCGTCGCACCCAACATCCCGGTGATCCGATCACCACTGAAATCGGGATCCAGTCCGGTGGTCCAATCGTGGACCCACTGGTAACGCGTCTGCATTGGGTTCCCGGTGTTTTCGACCTCTTCATTGTAGACGGTGATCAGGTTTTCACCGCCGACGAACTCAATGATGTCTGGGTTGCTAGAGACGATGTTGAGCGAAAAACTCTCCAACACCTGTCCCGGCGTGGATTGGCCCCAAATATGGAGCGTCCGATTCGTGGCACCCACGGGCTGGGCAATCCAAGGGACGCCGTTGCTATCGATCGGGATCTCCGAACCGGGCGGAGTATCACACGGTGAAAGCCAGAATCGTGCTTCTTGGGCAAGCAAGTCGGCGGCGGAAAACCCGATGGCGAAAAAGAGGCCATACCGAATCGCGGGTGCAACCAACGCTGAGACTTCCGGCATTTTCGTAGCGCGGTTCACGAAGACACACCCCTGGTTCGCCAAGAACTGGATTGCAGAAAAATGCCGTCTCCCCAGCCTATCAGGAATCCGCTCGGAGGCAAACTTTACGGTCTAATTCGGAGAGTTCGACCGCCGTCTCGGATTATGCTTTCGGGGCCATTCCATGGACCATGGAGAATTCGCGCGCCCAGCGGAACGGGCACTGTCGCTTGAATAAGGTGGTGAACGCCGAACGGCTGAACCGATCCGTTGCCAACCCGGTGAATCGTGCCCCGACTTACTATTCTGGCAGGTTCGACCGGTTATACTGAACTAATAGAGTGTAGCTACCCATGCACCTCCTTTCCAAATCACGACTTCTCACATTGACGATGGCGGCGTTGCTGATTTGCAGCGCCAGTTTGCGGTCGGTGTCCGCCCAGACGGCCTGGATCAACCCCGGAACGGGCGATTGGTTCACGGCCAGAATTGGTCACCATCCCCTCCCACCGCGGGACTGGACGCACTCGTTGCCTTCGGCGGCACCGCCACGGCGTCCAGCCAGCCGCCGGTCCTCACGGGCGATTTGACAATCGGCCTCCAAACGACGGATCCGGTCGTCCTTCCCGAGGGAAACGGGACGGTCAAGCTGGCGGACACGAGCCTCCAGGTGATTGGCGACCTATTAGTGGGACATATTCAGGGCAGTGGACGCGTTAAGGGCATCCTCACCATGTCCAACACCGACACCATTGCAGAATTTTCCGAGGCGTTCGGAAACGTGACCGTCGCGCTCGCGGAACCGCGATCCGGGAGTGGAACCGCTGCTGGGCGGGTCTCTGGCACCGTGGTCCTTTCTGACCAGCTGCTGTCGAACGGAACCGCGACCCAGTTGGTGGTCGGAACGACTTCGCGAGCCGGCTCGACCGCGACCGGCGAGATATCGCTCGGCGGATTACTCTCAGGATTCGATCTTGTCGCAGTCGGCTGGAACCAGAACGGCGACGGGTACACTGCCCGCGAACGGCGGGATTACTGGTGATGATCCTGGCAGCTCTCGACTGCGAGTTGGCGTCAGCAGCGCCGTGGGAGGAATAGCCACTGGGACGGCCAATGTGACAGGTGCCATCAACAGCTTTAACCTTGTGGAAATCGGGATTGTCGACCATTCACTGGACGGCACCGCCACTGGTTCGCTGTCGCTAACCAACGGAATCCTGAACACCTCCAAACTGAACGTAGGGCACAATCTGGTCGGTACCTCCGATGCGTCGCTTACCATCACCGATAGTGCCTTAAATGTGACTGGTGCGTTTGATATTGGGACTGGTGGCACACTCCGCGGGACGGGATCGGTCAACGGAAGTCCGGTTGTCCGTGGCCGATTTGAACCAGGCTTCGGAGCGACTACGATGCCGGTTGTTGGAAACTACACTCAAACGTCTTCCGGAAGAATGAGAATCGACGTCGGCGGAACCAACGCCGGAACGGACTCGGACCTCGTTACGGTCTCCAATAATGCCGTACTGGCCGGTGCGTTGCAGCTTGACGTGGATAACGGTTACGTGCCTATTCTGAACGACGACATCGAAATCTTGACAACGACACAATCTCTAAACGGGCAGTTCGACGCGTTTTATGTACCGCAATACAGTTCGAATCTGGCCATTGAACTGCAATACGATCGCCAGGTGTTACTGCCATCTTCAGTCAATGTCACATTCGTCTCGCCCACGGCGATCGCGTTGAGCGGCACGGCTTCCTCCTCGTTGAATTGGTCTGACCGCACGAACTGGGATACCTCTAGAGTGCCGGGGACGACGGACGTCGCCACGCTTAGCCACGCGGGCGGAAGTCCTTTGGAGGTTCGTGTGGACACCCATGCTTTTGCCCACGAGGTCACGATTTCTAGCGTCGGAAAACCGATCACTTTATTGGTCGAACCGAGCGTGAATCTGTCGACGACGAACCAGTTACAAATCGGTGATAACGGCCTCTTGGTTGTGGAAGGCGGCGTGTATAGTTCCTCGATTACAGTACGACCCAATGGCGAGTTGATGGGCGACGGAAGATTGATTGGCACGGTCGTGAATGAGGGGTTGGTCGATCCGGGCGCGGCGGGCGTCGTCGGGCAACTGGACGTCGAGGGTGATTTTCGGCAAACCGGCTCTGGTCACCTGGCCATTGACCTGTCCGGTGTGGCACCTGGCCAATGGGATCAAGTGGTTGTCGAAGGCTCGGCTGCATTGGATGATACATTGGATATATTCCTGCCGGGACTGGTGATGGCCGACCCGGACCTTGTCATACCGCTGGTCACGGCCACGGGGGGTGGTTTCGGTCAGTTCGACACATTTCACATTCACGGCATCGACGACGATGACGGATTCCCGCTACCTCAACTCGACGGGTGCAATCTCCTTGAGGCATTGATTACGCAGCAATTTTCTCGGTGTTCTTGTGATGTTCTCGGTAAGGCCGCAAATTGTCGGGATAGGCATTCTTCAAAGCGTCCTTGTAGGTTAATGCCCAACT